>ERZ1504234.474-NODE-474-length-9921-cov-3.432800_pt1 | contig 9921 bp, 9 predicted proteins | sample MGYA00572402_ERZ1504234 | MGnify/ENA primary metagenome ERZ1504234 (study PRJEB39906, sample SAMEA3182112) | gut metagenome | biome: human; feature: gut; material: Stool; isolation source: human stools | place: Canada | collected 2013-05-06 ... | reverse complement strand
AAGCCCGTAATATCAAGGAAAAACGCACCATAGAGATGTTTAGTACGGTCTCAAGGCCGCACGCCGCGCGCCGCAGTTCAGCAAGCGCTGAATTTCCGCTTGCCAGCTTTCCGCGCGAAGGCTGCGATCCATGCAACACAACCCGTGCCGCAATGCCTTCCTGGCAATGCGGCACGGGTTTTCTTGTTTTCCGTCTCTGATCATGGGCCGGAAAACGTCCACGGCCCGTTTTATCCGGAGAAGGAGCTTTATGCAGACAGAACAACTCGATCTGGGCGGAATCCCCGCCCTTGTGTGGGGACCGCCGAGCGATGGGGCGGTCGTTGCCGTCCACGGCAATTTGTCCCACAAAGCCGATACGCCCATTCAGCTGCTTGCCGAAGCCGCGTCCGCCCGGGCGCTGCAGGTGCTCAGCTTCGATCTGCCCGGACACGGCGGCCGCAAAGACGAGCCTGCGCCGTGCAGGATACAAGTCTGCGTACCCGAGCTTAGGGCCGTGATGGGGTACGCCAAAAAGCGCTGGGCGCACGTGGGCCTGTTCGCCTGCAGCCTGGGAGCCTGCTTCAGCCTGGCAGCCTACGCGGACGAGCCGCTGGAACAGGCGCTGTTCCTTTCCCCTGTCTTGGATATGCGGCGGCTCATTGAAAACATGATGGGCTGGTTCGGCGTAACACAGGAGCGCCTGTGCCGGGAACGGGCCATAGAAACACCCACCGGAGAAACGCTGTACTGGGATTACTACTGCTATGTGAAAGAACATCCCGTGCGCCGCTGGGACACGCCCACCTCCATTCTGTGCGGCGGACGGGACGAGCTGTGTGAGCCGGATGTCACCGCCCGTTTTGCCCGGCAATACGGCTGCAGGCTGCTGACACGCCCCGAAGCGGGCCACTATTTCCACACGCCAAAGGAGCTGGAGGCTCTGCGGCAATGGCTGACGGCAAGCCTTTGAGCAGAAGGCATATTCAAACAGAACAGGAGGAAAGAGCATGGCAATGGAAAAAATCACAGAAAACGGAGTCGCCATCGCCCTTGTAACAGGCACGTGCGCACTGACGGACGAGCAGACGGCGCTGGACTTGATCATGGAAGCGCGCTACACACTGGGCGCAGAGCGCATCGCCATTGAAAAGGCCGCTGTTTCGCCGGATTTTTTCATTTTGAGCACGGGCCTTGCCGGGGCCGTACTGCAAAAATTCATCAATTACGGCGCAAAGCTGGCGGTGTACGGCGATTATTCCGGATATACCAGCAAGCCCCTGCGGGATTTTATCCGCGAGAGCAACCGGGGCCGGGATATCTTTTTCCCCGCCACCCGGCAGGAAGCCATCCTCCGTCTGGCCGGGGTGTGACCGCGTGCGGCGCGGCAGCCGCGGACGCTTTCCGCCACGCCGTGCCCGCACCGAGGCCGCAGCCATACCGCTTGGCAAAGCCTGGGCTTGAACAAGTTCAAAAAGGTAAAGCAAAACCCGCCGCGTTCCAAAAGAGTGCGGCGGGCTGTTTTCTATATAATAGACGCGCTTACGCTGCGGCGTTTGCCTGCGCCTCGGCCACGCGGCTGTCCGCGTCGGCCTGTGCCTGCGCAACGCGCTCGTCGGCTTCGGCCTGTACCTGTGCAACGCGTTCCTCCGCTTCCGCACGGGCTTGCTCCACGGCAGCTTCGGCTTCATCCAAGCGGGCCTGCCACTCGGCCTCCAGCGCCTCAAGCTCGGCGTCACGGGCAGCGCTGCTCTGTTCGCTCTGCCAGCCGGCAAGCTCTTCGGCGTCCATATAATATCCCGCGTCATCCACATAGATGCGTTCCGTCACGCACTGGGCCAGCTGCTCCGCCGTCATATCCGCCTGATAGGATCCCTCCACGGCCAGGCTGTACAGCGGTGTTTCTGTATCCCGGCTTTCCCGCATATACAGGCTGATATACGGGTCGCGCACGCCCGTGGCGCGCACGGCTTCAATGACAGGCCGACACGCGGCCACAAATTCCTCCCGGGTGGCCCACGTTCCTTTCAGCTCGGCGCTCACACCCACGTAATCGCCCGCCTTCAGATCCGCCGCGCCGGTCACGTCTTCCGGCGTGCGCAGCTCACCCAGGTGAACGTCATAGGTGACATTCACAATATCTCCGTTGCCCTTGAGCCGGGCGTAGGTCGCTTCGTACAGCTCCTGCTCCACCCGCTGCTCGGCGGCACTGCGCCCCGGCCCGGCATATTGCAGTGCCACAGGCACGCATGCCGCTCCCAGCGCTGTGACAATCAGCAGAAAACACACGAACATGGAGAGAAAGTCATATTTCAGCCGCATGCCTTTGGCTGTGGACGCCGCGAAGATCACCTCGCAGCCCAGCGCCACCAGTACCAACGGCGACAGCTTGAACAGCAGAAGAAAATCCACATTGGGGAAGAACAGCCCCACGCACAGCGCCGCGCCTACCACTACCAGCGCAAGGCCCATGGTGAGCGTGCCCACCCGGCGCACCGGGCGCGCCGGCTCGTACACCGGCATTTCAGAGGGCGGGGTATCCAAAGCCGCCGGCTCCTGCGGTGAATCCGGAGCCTCCTGCACGGCGGAGACCCGGTTCTCGTTCTCAGCCATTGCTTCCGTCCCCCTTGAACGCGGTGTAATCATCCCCGGATGCATCCTCGTGCCGGGAAGGACCCTTTACCAGATACAGTCCCAGCAGGATAATGAGCACGGCGATCACAAGGGTTGGAATGCCGTCCATGATATTGCCCAGCCAGACCAGCCCATAGGTGCGGTACAGATCCCACAGCAGAGGACGCAGAAATGTGTTGTACAGAATGTACGCCCCCAGAAAGATAAGCAGGCCGCCGAACAGGTTGTGACGCCTGGCCACAACATTTTTCCAGTTGGAACCGGCAATGCTCTCCACATCGAACAGATAGGCGTCCGGGTTTGCCGCCACCTGCTCGGGCGTCTGCGCGCGCAGATTGAAAGTATCGAAGAACGAGTAAGCCCAAATGATGGGCGCAAGGATGCCCAGGATGCCCATATTCAGCAGCGACGCCACAAAGATGAGGCCCCAGAAGGCAATCATCACGGACAGGCCGCGTTTCATATAACCAAGATACATCTCTCCCGCGCCGGGCAGGCAGGCGAAGCAGAATGTCAGAAATCCACTTTTTCTTTGCATGATATGTCTCTCCCTTGTCTTATTTCGCATCTGCCGGGGCGGCGTCCGCGCGCGGCAGGATATTCGTGATTGCGGCGCTGATGGAGTCTCCCGCACTGCGGAAGAAATCATTCACGCGCGTTGCGGCGCTGATGGGCGCCGTGATCCGGGCCGTCTCCTGCTGGCGGATGGTGCGGTCCGGCACAAGGCTGTTGAATACGCCAGTGCCCCACAGCACCACCGCGAATGCCGCAACGGCGGCTACACGGGTATACCGGTTGAAAAACACCCGCACGGCCCTGCGCCGCACCCGCGCCAGCACCGTGGGCGTCAAGGGCGTTTCGGGAACGAGCAGCGTGTCGTCCGCAAGCAGTTCCGTGTAACGCACAAGGCAGCTGTCGCAGAAGCTCAAATGCTCCGAGGCTTCCAGCCGGCCCATCTCATCCAGCGTGCCGTCCACAACGGCCCGCAGGCCCTCGTCCGTGAGATGGCCCTCTTTATTGAACAATTCCATGCCCGTTTCCCCTTTCTATGGCGTTCTGCAGCAATTGCTTGGCGCGGTAGATCTGCGTATGTACTGTTTTGGGCGGCCGCCGCAGCGCCGAGGCGATCTCGTCCACGCTTTTTTCCTCCAGGAAGAACAGTACGGCGACCTGGTGGTAAGGCTCTTTCAAGGCGAGGATGGTATCCCGGATGCGCGCCGCTTCATCTTTGGCAATGGTGATATCCTCGGGCGGCGGCATGGCATTCAGCACGTCTGCCACGGCAGGCATCTCGCCGTCCTCAGCCGCGGATACGCGCCGGTGGTAGGCGCTTTTCAAATAATCCTTGGCCTTGTTCGTGGCAATGCGGGCGAGCCAGGGCTTGTAGCTGCCGGGCGGGCAGTCGTCGCGGTGGGTGTAGGCGGAAAGGAACGTCTCCTGGGCAAGATCCTCGGCCAGCTGGTGGTCTTTTGTGAACTGGTAGCAGATGGTGTACACCAGCCGTTCGTACTGCCGTACGAGCTGGGAAAATTCATCACTTGTCATATTCTGTGCGATCCGCTCCACCACCTTTGCCCGCCCTTGTTTCATCGCCCTACACCCATGAAACGCCGCCGGAAGATCATTTTCTTCAAGAAAAATAAAGTTTTTGATACTTTTCCAGAAATTGCCCTGTTGCCGCTTGTCCGGAAGGGCCGAAAATCAAAAAAACCTGCGGGGGGAAATCCCCCCGCAGGGTGCTGCGTAACAGGTTCACGCAAAAATCATGCCAAGAGCGCCCAGCAGGCCAGCCGAGGCCGCGCCCATGATGAGGCCGGCCGTCATGACGCCGCACAGCACCGCCAGCACGCTGGGCCAAAACTTGAGGTCCAACAGCGTCGCCGCCAGGCAGCCCGTCCATGCGCCGGTGCCCGGCAGCGGGATGGCCACAAACAGGAACAGCGCCCAGTAAATTCCGCGCCCGGCCTTCGCCTGCATCTTTTCGCCGGCTTTGACGCCCTTGTCGTAAATTTTCATAAAAAAACGGCCCAGCCCGCCGGGCAGCTTGGTACACCACAGCAGAACCGCCTTGGCAAACAGCAGGATGACGGGGACAGGCAGCATATTGCCGATGACCGAAACAATATAGGTGGGAATCACCGGCAGGCCCATGGCGAGCCCCGCCGGGACCGCACCGCGCAGCTCAACGATGGGCACCATGGAAATGAAAAAGATCCAAAAATATTCTTTTACCAGTGCAAGCATCCGTTTGCTCCTTTTGCTTTTTTCAAATTTTCCGCCCTGCTGTTTCAGGGCGTTCTCTCGGCGCGGCAGGGCCGTGCACAGGCATTATCATACCGTATCCGGCGTTATTTTGCAAGTTCCCGCTGTTTTCGCCGCGCATATTGTGTTATACTGTTGGCAGTATTGGCTTTGCCGTACCGGGCAAACCAAAAAAGCGGAGGAAAGCACATGAAGAAACTCATCTGCCTGCTGGCCGCGGCGGCGCTGCTTGTATGCTGCGCTCTGCCCGCATTTGCCGAAGCTTCCGGCGTTTCCCGCGCGGATTATACCATTACCGCATACAGCGTGGACGCCACCCTGCACGAAAACAACACCGTTACCCAGACCGAGCGCATCACCGTTGATTTCGCCGTACCCTCCCGGGGTATTTACCGCGTGCTGCCCGTCGCCCTGTGGGTGGAAAAGGACACCGCGGACGGCCCGCAGGAGATGGCCTACCGCGCCAGGGTGCGGGACCTTGCCGTGACGGGCGAGGGCCAGACGGCCGGCGCGCCCGTGGAGACCGATACCGAAGACGGCTTTTACAGCATCCGCATCGGCGATGAGGACACATGGCTCACAGGCGTGCAGACCTATGAGCTGACATTCACCTACGACATCGGAGACGACCGCGTAGCCGCCTACGACGAGCTGTTTTATTCCTTAAACGGCGGCCGGTGGGACGCGCCCATAGAGGACTTCCGTTTTTCGTTCACCTTTGAAAAACCGCTGACGCAGGAACAGAAGGGCGCGCTGGCGCTGTACAGCGGCTCCTACGGCGGCAAAGGCAATGAAGCGGGCGTTTCCGGCGCATGGGACGGAAACACATTCTCCGGCGCGGCGGGGCGCACGCTGTACCCGGGCGAGGCCGTTACGCTGTACGCACGCCTGCCCGAGGGCTACTTCACCGGCGAGCGCATGGCCCCGGTATGGGTGTTTTGGGCTTTTGCGGGCGCAGGCGCGCTGCTGGCCGCGTACACGCTGCTGCGGGCGCTGTCGGCCCGGCGCAGAGCGCCGGTGGTCACGCCCGAGTGTACGCCGCCGGACGGCGTGTCCAGCGCCGAGGTGGGCTATATCATCGACAATTCGGCGGATGACCGGGACATCCTCTCGCTGATTCTCTGGTTCGCCTCCAAGGGCTATCTCGCCGTAGAGGGCCGGGAGGAGGACCTGCGGCTGGTACGGAAAAAAGGCCTGCCCGCGGGCAGCCCGGAGTACCAGACCGTCTTTTTTGACGCGCTTTTCCCGGCGGGACGCACCGTGTGCCAGCTGCACAGCCTGGAGCCCGCCTTCTATGAGGCGCTGCAGAAAGCGAAGCTGAGCCTGTCGGCCCACTTTACGGGTGAACGGGCATTGTACAGGCCCGGCAGCGCCGGACGTGCGCTGGCGCTGGGCGCCGGCTGCGCCGTACTGTGGGGCGCGGCCGGCCTTTCCTGCGGCGCGTTTATCACAGGTGCCAGCGTAGGGCTGGGCCTGCTCTCGGGGGTATTGCTCCTGCTGTTCGGCCTGCTGCTGTATGCGGCGGCGGAACGCTGGCAGTTCTCCGGCCGGGGGGCGCGCATCGGCTGGGGAACCGGCGTGGGCCTGTGCGCCGCCGCGTCGGCGGGGCTTGCCTACGGCGCGGCCCTGTATGCGCTGACGCCGCTGTGGGCGGTGCTGGGAAGCTATCTGCTGGCCCTGCTGGCGTGCCTTGCCGCGCCGCGCATCGCCCAGCCCACAGAGTACCGCCTGGAAATGGCCGGCCGCCTGCTGGGCCTGCGGAAATTCATTGAGGAATCCGAGCTGCCGCGCATCCGTGTGCTGGCCGCGGAAAACCCCGAATATTTTTACGACGTCCTTCCCTACGCCTCGGTGTTTGGGCTGGAGGAGGAATGGGCCGGGCGCTTTGATGGGATGGCCGTGCCTCCGCCCGTGTGGTACGGCTGCAGCGACATGACCGTGTGGAATGTGATCTGGTTCAGCCATATGATGCACCACAGCGTAGACCATTCCATGACGCAGCTGCAGCAAACCGTCGCCCAGCAGAGCGGCGGCTCCAGCGGTGGCGGCGGCAGCTTCGGTGGGAGCGGCGGCGGTTTTTCCGGCGGCGGCTTCGGCGGCGGTGGCGGCGGGCGCTGGTGAGCCCGCTTCCAAAATGGCCGTACAGGCTATTTTTCAGGCCATGCGGACCGTCCGGATAAGCTTTTATTGTGAAGCAAGAAACAGCCCCGCGGCGTTGTGTGCACAACGCCGCGGGGCTTTCGTTTTCTCAGCGCAGATAAACGCGGGGCACGCGGGGACCGATGCGGCACAAAAGCTCGTTGGCGATGGTGCCCGCCGCCTCGGCCGCTTCCTCGGCGGTGATGCGCTCCGGGCCGTCCGCGCCGATGAGCGTTGCCACATCCCCCACCGCCGCGCCTGTGTCCGTTGCATCCACCAGAAGCTGGTCCATACACACCCGGCCCACAACGGGCGCGCGCCTGCCGTGCAGCAGCACATGGCCGCGCCCTTCTCCCGCCGCGCGCGGCCAGCCGTCCGCGTAGCCGATGGCCACTACCGCCAGCCGGGTGGAGCGCCGTGCCCGGAACGCAAGGCCATAGCCCGCGCCTTCGCCGGGCGGCACGCGGCGCACACTGACGACTCGCGCCCGCAGCGCCAGCGCCGGAGCCAGCACCGGGTGCAGCCGCGCCGCGCAGCCCGCCGTACTGAGCGCGCCGTAAAGTGCGATGCCCGGCCTGGCATATCCGCAGTCAGGCTGCGGCTGGTTCAGGATGCCGCAGCTCGCCTGCGCGTGCAGCGGCGGCAGCGTATACCCCGCGCCCCGCAGCTTCCGCGCCAGCGCTTCAAACGCATCCAGCTGCGTGCGGGTAAAGGCCGCGTCCTCCGGCGCAGGGCTGTCCGCCACTGCCAGATGTGTGAACAGCCCCCGCACCTCCAGCCCCGGCAGACGCAGCATCTCGGCCACCGCCGGAGCCGCGCCCGCATCCGTGCCCAGGCGATGCATGCCCGTGTCCACCGCAATGTGCACGGGCAGCGGCCTGCGGCCTGCGGCACGGGCCAGCGCACGGGCGTGGGCCGGGTCCGTCACCGTCTGGCACAGCCTCCAGCGCCGCAGCTCCCGTATACGGGCCGCATCTGCATAGCCCAATACCAATATTTCACCGGTGATGCCGCACCGGCGCAGCTGCGCGCCCTCCTCCGGCGTCGCCACTGCAAAGGCCCGCACACCGGCCTGCCACAGCCGGCCCGCCAGGGCGCGCCGTGGCCGTAAGCGTCCGCTTTTACCACGGCCATCAACCGGCAGCCCGCTGGCATGCAGCCCTGCAGCGCGCCCGCATTGCGCGCAACCGCCTCCAGGTCTACCTCGGCCCAGGCACGCGCTCTGCGCAAGTCCGGCTTCGGTGCTGTTCCGGAACGGCCGTCCCACCTGCGCCGCTGGCTCAAACGCGCCAGCAGCCATGCCGCCGCGCAGGACGCGGCGGCTACCGCCGCAAAATGGGCCAGGCTGTTTTCCACCAGCCATTCCCGGGCATGCAGCACTCTGGCCGCACCCCGCACGCCCACGATGGCCATGGGATGCAGCACATAGACGAGCATGGAAAATTCCCGCAGGAACGGCGCGTCCCCGCCCCGGGGGACCAGCAGGCACAGGAACAGGAAGCAGGCGCAGGGCACAAGCGCCAGGTACATGCTGTCGTGCCGGGGCCAGCCCAGCGCCCGCAGACCAAAGGCCTCGGCAAACAGGAGCGCCAGCGAACAGCCCAGCCCCGCAAGGCACGCCCGCGGTCGTCGGCGGGCGGGAAAACCTGCCAGAAGCGCGCCCAGCATCAAAAACGCCGGCGCAAAGAACAGGCCGTTGCGCGTGTAGTCCATCACGCCGAACAGCGCATCATAGCCCTCTTTCAGCGCGGGCAGCTGTTTTGCAAGGCCATACCAGCTGTCTCCCAAAAGCCCCGCCAGATACAGCGCGCCGCACACGCCCGCCGCCGCGCCGGGGCGCAGAAAGCGCAGCAGCCCGCACACCACCAGCACTCCCAGCAGCGCGGCGGGCAGGTACCACAGGTGATAAAACGTGCCGTCCAGCACAGCGTCCCGCACAAGCTCCCCCAGCACGTTTTCCACAGGGAAATTCCCCGCATACAGCGTCACGGGCAGGTACAGCACGGTGCAGGCCGCATACAGAACGCCCGTCTTTTTCAAAAAGCGGCGCACGCCGGGCGAAAGCGTCCGGGACCGCAGGCCGGGGCGCACAAGCTCCCCCAGCAGAAAAAATCCGGTTGCCGTGAAAAAGAACGGCACGGCCAGCCGCGCCAGCGTTTTCAGCGCAAAATCCGCCGCTGCGGAAAAAGACGCCAGCGGAGCGGTATGGATGCACACCACCAGCAGCGCGGCCGCCACGCGGAAGCGGTCCACGGCCGGATATCCCCGCCGCGCCGTCATACCGCGCCCCACACGGTGACGACAAGGCCGCCGCAGTTGTCTGCGGATGCCTGCCACACACGGTCCCGCGGCGCGTCGAACCGCGCTCCCTCCGGCCCCAGCGGCACACGAAAGATGTCAAAGCCACGTCCCCCAGCCTCCGCGTGCAGCGGCTGTTCGGGCGTGTATGCCCCCAAGGCTCCGATGTATTCTTCCAGCGTCACGCCGCGCTGTGCCATCAGCCCGGCGTGGGGCCAGCCAACATAGCGAAAATGCCATGGTTCATGGCCGATGCCGGTGACGGCCTGCGCGCCTTTGGGATACCGTTCGATGAAGCCGTAGCGCGCCGCCGCGCGGCGGAAAGCCGCGCAGACTCCTGTATCGGGAAATGCGGGACGGATGAAGTCGATCACCTCCCGCGCCTCGCCCACATCAATGGCAAGGCCTGTTTCATGCTCGCTGCAGCCGGGCAGCGCCACATATTTCTGTGTGAATTCAAGGCCGTTGTCCCGCACGGAATCCGCATACAGCGCCTGCTGCTCGGCGTGGCTGCGCCAGCCGCTGACGGGCACGATGCGCCCCGCCGCGCGGATGCCGTCCAGCAGCGCTGCCAGCATGACCGCCGCCTGCCGCGCCAGCAGCACGCCG
>ERZ1504234.431-NODE-431-length-10481-cov-4.828602_pt1 | contig 10481 bp, 7 predicted proteins | sample MGYA00572402_ERZ1504234 | MGnify/ENA primary metagenome ERZ1504234 (study PRJEB39906, sample SAMEA3182112) | gut metagenome | biome: human; feature: gut; material: Stool; isolation source: human stools | place: Canada | collected 2013-05-06 ... | reverse complement strand
CCCCGGTAGGAGAAGTCCGGATGCTGGGCCAGGAAGGCCTCCAGGACGGAGACCAGGTCATAGCTGCCTGTGGTGGTTTTGCCCTCGGCGTCGGTGTATTCGCAGGCAATTTGTCCGCCGGAGGCCACCACCAGCCGCCGGGCGAAGCCGTCGTTGGCCAAGCTGGTGGTATAGTGGACGGGGACTTGGGAGAGAATCAGGGGCTTCTTACCCGCCGGCAGCAGAATCTGGCCGGGCTGATAGGTTCCGGTCTCATCGGGGACCGCCATATGCTCTGTGGAGACCAATACATAGCCATTGTCGTAAAGCTGCTCCAGAATGGCGGTGAATTCCGAAACCGTCAGGGAGTTCCGGGCGTAGTAAGCGGCGTTGTCGTCATCGTCAAAAGCCCGCGCGGTATCGGCAATGAGGGGCTGGAAGGAGATAAAAGGGACCTTCCCCACATCCGGCCAGGCGGTGAGGGTGTCTTTGGCTGCGGTATAGTCTGCGACGGCGTTTTGGACTGCAGGGTCCTCTCCGGTGCAGGTACCCAAGAGGGTGATGGCTCCGTCATAGTCGTACTGCGCGGCCAGGTTCGCCGCCTGGAGGAGCAGGGCCTGATTCTCATTCTCCGTGGGATCCATGGTGTTTTCCGAAGTGTCGGGTTTACTCGGTACGGGGCTTTTGCTGGCCAGATTGACAAGGCACACGATGAGGGCAATCACTGCCGCCAGTCCGGCCAGGACCAGAAGCAGAGGGAGATATGCCTCTTTAAATGTTTGCCAAGGCGTCTTTTTCCGCCGTTTCCGGCGCACAGGGGGCTGGTCGTAAGATACCTGCGGATTGCTTTCGTGTTGATTCATGAATTCCTCCCGCCTTTCCGTCAGTTATGTTTACATTCATAATATCGAATTACAGCGGATTTTGCAATGGAAAACCAGAAAAATTTGTAGAAAATTCACGGTTATTTTTTGGAAAGGGAGGAAGAGGAGGAAATTTAAGCGGAGATCTGGCGCCGGGCCCGTTCCAGGAGGTCCAGCAGGGTGGGAATCTGCCCCTCGAATTCCACGCCGTACCAGCTGGCCGTGGGGCTGGCGGCAGTGGCCGCAATGGACGCGGAGACAAAGCCGGCGGCGACCTGGGCTGCTTGCTCCAGGCTGAGTCCGTTCATGAGGCCGCCGACGCAGGCAGAGGCGAACAGATCCCCGGTTCCGTGGTACGATTGAGGCAGGCGGGGAAGGCCATAAGAGAAGCGGCGCCCCGCCTGATCCAGTCCCAGGACGCCCACCAGGCCAGGCTGCGGCTCCACGCCGGTGAGAAGTGCCTGACAACAGCCCAGGTCCAGCAATTTTTTCAGCAAATCCTCCATATACTGGGGACAGGGGGCGGGATCATAGGGGGTACCGGTGAGGAGGCACGCCTCTGTCAGGTTGGGGACAATGATGTCCGCCTGGGCGCATACCCGGGCCATGGCCTGGGGGAACTCCGGCCCGAAGCCGGCATAGAGCCTGCCGCCGTCCGCCATAGCCGGATCTACGAAAATCAGGGAATCGGAATGCCGGAATTCCTGGAAGAACTCCATCACCTGGCCGCACTGGGCAGGAGAGGCCAGGTAACCGGTGTAGATGGCGTCAAAACCAATCTTCTGGGTCTTCCAATGGTGGGCAATGGGCGCCATCTGAGCCGACAAATCCAGGCAGGTAAAATCCTGGAACAGGGTGTGGGTGGACAACACCGCCGTGGGAACCACGGCACATTCCACCCCCATGGCGGAGATGACTGGCAGAGCCACGGTGAGGGAACAGCGGCCCAGGCAGGAGATGTCCTGCAGGGTGACAATTCGTTTCATATGCGGTACCTCCTTTTTCCAACAGGATACTCCAAGCTGTGGAATCTGACAATTGCCAGACTCGAAATGAAAATCAGGGCCAGGACCGTGCAGGATGGGAAGCCAAAAAATTCATAAGTGTGTGCTATGGAAAGACATTTGAAGCTGTTCGCGTTGAGCCACAGAGCGCTTTTAAAAAGAAAGCTGGAAAGTATGGGGAAAGTGGAGAAAATTTCCAAGGGAAGTACCAAATCCGACAAAAGAAGCCGAGGAAATCCGGGGGAATGTTGTGATTTTGACGGGGAAATTATTCACTTTACTTGTCCGCTCCGGGCGGATTGTTGAGAATGCTCAAAAAGGGCCGGAATTGCAGGGGGGTATTTCATAAAAACCTACAATTTTTCCGGATTTGCCTGAAAAAAGCAAAAATAAAGTTGATTTCTACCTGACAATGTGGTATAGTACAGTGCAACCGCTGAAAAGCGAAATTTTGCAGCATATTTTCGCACTGCGGACAGAAGGTCTGCCAGCGGCAGAATTGCCTGGTTTTTTATTCGAAATAACGTATAAATATGTAAAATTTCTGCGTCAAAACTTGCCGCCATATGGAGAAACCGCCGAAATGAATACGAACATTGGAAAAATGCAAGATTGTGCTTGCTTTTTCTCGGACTGGGCAGTATACTTGTTATATGTTAATATTTTGTTGCCGTTTCCCGGCGCAAATATTAAATGCGGCTGGCAGTTCCCAGCCAAAATTATGAAGGAGGAAAAGAAATGAAAAAGCTGTTAGCTCTGCTGCTGGCTGTGGTCATGGTTCTCTCCCTGGCTGCATGTCAAACCGGTAGCAACGACCCCACGGGGACTGAGGCTCCTACCGAAGGCCCCACCGACGAGACCCCCACTGAGGCACCCACCGAGGCTCCCACTGAAGCCACTGTTCGCGAGAACAAGTTGATCTTCGGTACCACCACCGATATCACTGGCGACTGGACCAATGGTCTGGTAACCAATGGCGCTACCGACATGATGATCTGCAGAATGATCAATGACTACGACACCCTGGTAACCGACCAGGAAGGCAACTACGTGGAGAACCCCACCGTCCTGAAGAACTGGGAGCGTGTGGACAACGAAGATGGCTCCGCCACCTACACCATCTCCATCAACGAAGGCCTGACCTACAACAACGGTGAGCCCATCACCATTAAGGACTATGTGTTCAGGCTGCTGCTGGTCTGCGCGCCTGCTGCCAGCGAGCTGAAGTTCACTGCTGCCACCGCTGACACGATTGCTGGCGGCGTGGACTACCGGGACGGCACCACCGATGTGCTGTCTGGCCTGAAGATCGTTGACGACTACACCTTGGCCATGACCATCGTTTCCGAGTACGCGCAGTACTACTATGCGGATACTTACGCGAGCATCAGCCCCTGGAACATCGCGTTCTGGATTGGCGAAGGCTATGACGTGGCTGACGATGGCGAAGGCTGCTACTTCACCAAGGACGGCGAGAAGATCGTGATGAACAGCGAAGGCATTAAGGATCACTTCAATGCTGCCAAGTCCGCTGCTTCCAACGTGGTTTCCGCTGGCCCCTACAACCTGGTGAGCTACAATGCTTCCACCGGCCAGGCCACTCTGGAGATCAACCCCTCCTATGCTGGCAACTTCGAAGGCCAGAAGCCTTCCATCCAGACCGTGGTCATCAGCAAGACCGAGAAGAGCACCTGGGCTGACGCCCTGAAGACCGGCGAGATCAACGTGTACGAAGGCATTGCCGATGGCACCGAAGTGAACACCGTCATGGATATGATCGACGCTGGCGCCGAGCTGAAGCCTGTGCAGTATGACCGCGCTGGTTACGGCAAGATCCAGTTCTTCTGCGACGTGACTCCCACCCAGTTCAAGGAAGTCCGTCATGCCATTGCCATGCTGCTGGACCGCGCCAGCTTCGCCGACACCTTCTGCGCTGGCTGGGGCTCCGTGGTCAATGGTCCCTATTCCGCCGCTATGTGGCAGTATCAAGAGTCCAAGGACGTCCTGGCTGATGGTCTGAATGCTTATCCCTTCGACGTAGACGGCGCCAACAAGGTCCTGGACGAGGGCGGCTGGACTCTGAACGCCAATGGCGAGGCTTGGACCGGCGAAGGCCTGCGGCACAAGGAAGTCACCGCTGAGCAGGCTGAGAACATGGATGAGTGCGTCACTCTGTCCGACGGCCGTATCCTGATGCCTCTGATCATCAAGTGGTGCTCCACTGCGGAGAACCAGGTTTCTGACCTGCTGGCTACCATGCTGGCCAACTCCGACAACGTGAAGAACGCTGGTATGTCCATCGTTCAGGATTCCGTGGACTGGGATTCTCTGTTGAATGCCGTGTATCGGACCGATGCCGATGGCAACGCTGCTGCTCCCTACTACTCCATGGTTAACATGGCTACCAACCTGACCTCCACCATCTACGACTATTCCTTCAACTGGACCGATGATCCCGCCAAGGTGGCCCTGGGCTACAACACCAACTACCTGTACGACATGGGTGAGGGTGGTCTGGACCAGCTGTCCATGGACATGGTCTACGCTGTGGAACCCGGCGATGAGGCTGCTTACCTGAAATACTGGCAGGATTACATCCTCCGTTGGAACGACATGCTCCCCGAGCTGCCTCTGTACTCCAACATCCTCGTGACCGCTGTTCCCACTTGGGTTGAGAACTACGAGGAGAATGCCTACTGGGATTTCGCCCATGCTGTGTTGTACGCTACCATTCCCAGCGCACAGTAATCCCGGCTTGACCGGCATTTGATCCCTGCGACTCTAATGGGGACGGGCGTCTGTCCGTCCCCATTTTTCTACCACAACTTTTTTGCCAGGCAGGTTTTCAGATCTAATAGGTTGCGGTAGGAACTACATCGCAGAGAAATACAAGGGGAAAGAACTCACCTCGACTTAGCTTGAGTTGAAAGGGACCCCGGAAATGGATGGTGTTTGTTTTGACAAAATATGTTTTGAAACGACTGGTGTACATCGTGGTGGTCTTTTTCATCGTTTCTTTCCTGATGTACTGCCTGTTTAGTCTGATTCCGTCAGACCGCGCAAGAACCCAGCTAGAGCCACTCAAGCAGAAATTGAAGCCTGATGTATATGAGCAAATGTATCGCGATCTCCGAGACCAAATGGGTTTGGATGATCCGATTGTTGTGCGTTACCTGCGGTGGATGGGCCTCGCCAAAGATAAAATGAGCGGGGAATACCACGGCCTTTTGGAGGGATACTTCGGTTTTTCCCAAATGCGCCAGAAAGATGCAATCGACGTCATCAAGGCGCCGATGGGCAATACCATTTTCTTTAACTTAATGACGACATTCCTTACTTTAGCGGTGACCATACCGCTGGGTATTTGGTGTGCTGTTCGCAAAAACAGCAAATTTGATCAGGGTGTGCAAGCTTTCACCATCTTGGGATATAGTATTCCACAGTACATTATTGCACTTATTTTCGTGTTCGTGTTCGCCGTGCTTCTGCGTTGGTTCCCCGTCAATGGTGCGGCAACGCCTGGCGCAAATTATACCGGACTGCGTGAATGGACCGACCGGCTGTATTACATGGCACTTCCCATCATTGTCAGTGTGTTCAGCGCCCTGGGTAGCATGAGCCGTTATGTGCGTGCTTCCATGGTGGATGCACTGAGCATGGATTGCATTCGTACCGCCCGGGCAAAGGGCGTGCGTGAGCGGGTTGTGATTTACTCCCACGCCTGGCGCAATGCACTGCTGCCTGTCATCACCTCGATCATCGGCTGGTTCCTGTCTATTTTCTCCGGTTCTCTGATTTTGGAGAATGTGTTCTCTCTGAATGGTATGGGCAAGCTGTACATCGATGCCCTGAACGCCAAGGATGCGGAGCTGTGCTTGGCCATTCAGATGTTCTATACCATTGTTGCCCTGGTGGGTAACTTGATTACAGACCTGGCCTATGGCGTTGTTGATCCTCGGGTCCGGGTGAATAAGTAAAGGAGGCGCTGAAGATGGCTAAGAATAAGAAGAGCAGTACAATTGGAAGCGCACTCCGCCGTATGTTCGGTTTGCAGAAAAAGCAGCTGAGCTTCCAGGAGGAGGAGGCACTCCAGAGTCCCGGTAAAGTGGTTGCGAAGAACTTTTTCCGCCGTCCTACGGCGGTGTTCGGCCTAGTGGTCTTCATCGTGATTTTCCTGTTTGTGATGATTGGCCCCATCTACATGCCCATTAATCTGGGATATTCCGACTCGACTCTGGCCAATATCTCTCCTGGCTATTTCATGATGGATGTTCCCTCTCAGCTGATCTCCGAAGGCGTTCATGATATCATCGCTGGTCCCACCTATGGCCTGGGCCTGAGTGAATCCGGTAAGGTTTATTCCTGGGGTTATACCCGCATCAGTGATGTCATTGATATGAAGAACATTCCCGCAGAGCTCACCGATGGCAGTGTGGACATTGCGTTTTTGGCTGCCGGCAGTGACCATGCGGTTGCAATTGATGAAGAGAACAATTTCTATTTCTGGGGCAACACCCGTCTGCGCCAGGATGCCTATGAAAGCAATTCCGATCTGAACGGCGCTTTGCGCAGAGGCGAGCTCGAAGTGAAGCAGCTGGAAGCCGGCAACCAGTTCAGCATCATCCTGGATACCCAGGGCAATGTGTACCTCTGGGGCAACTCCTCTGGCAATGAGCTGCAGTGCCGCGATAAGGAGCGTGTGCTAGAGGGCGAGGACAAGACGCCCCGTCAGTACCAGGGCAACATTGAGAAGGTCGCTGTAACTGAACACGCCTACGTTGCCCTTCTGAAGGATGGCACCGTGGCCTATACCGGTCTGGAGAAAGACAATGCCCTTCTGACCAATCTGCCTGCTGAGCTGACCGACGGCTCTGTCCGCGTGGTGGATATTGCAGCCAGCAGCCAGAATGCAGCGGCAATTGATGAGAATGGTAAGATCTGGGTCTGGGGCGTTTCCACCCACGGCGAGAAGGCGGTTCCGGAGATGGAGTCCAAGCCTGTGAAGATCTATGGCGGCCGGTACCATTACACCGTTCTGTTGGAAAACGGCGATGTGGTGGCCTGGGGCGACGATCAGTATGGCCAGGCTTCCGTGCCCGGCTCTGTGGAGAAGGCTGACATTGCTGCCATCTACGCTGGCGGTAATCAGAACTACGCAGTGACCAAGGACGGAAAGGTCCTGACCTGGGGTCTGAAGGGCTTCCTGTGCGGCACCGATGATCTGGGCCGTGACGTGCTGGCCCGTATCGTCAATGGCGGTAAGATGACCATGACCGTTGGCGCCATTGCCGTCATCATTTCCACCATCATTGGCCTGGTTCTGGGCGGCATTGCCGGTTACTTTGGTGGCAAGATCGATATGGTGCTGAGCCGTGTGGCGGAAGTCATTGGCGGTTTGCCCTTCCTGCCATTTGCACTGATTCTTTCGGCGGTGATTCCCAGAGAGATCAGTGTTCTGCAGAGAATGTACATCATCATGTGCGTTTTGGGTGTGTTGAGTTGGGTGCCCGACTTCCGTCTGGTCCGTGCTCAGATCTTTAGCCAACGGGAGCAGGAGTATGTGACGGCGGCCAAGGCCCTGGGCGTTAGAGAGGGACATATCCTCCGCAAGCACATCATCCCCAACGTCATGAGCGTCCTGCTTGTGTCGATCACTCTGAATTTCGCCACCTGTATGTTAACGGAATCCACGCTGTCCTACCTGGGCTTCGGTATTCCGCTTCCCACGCCCACCTGGGGCAATATGCTCAACAGCTGTAACAACTCCATCGTGATTCAGCAGTATTGGTGGCGTTGGGTATTCCCTGCTGCAGTCTTTGGCCTGTGCACCATCTGTATCAACCTGATGGGCGATGGCCTGCGGGATGCCATGGACCCCAAGAGCAATGGACGCTAAGGAGGAAGAGACAATGGCATTACTTGAAACGAAAAATCTCCACACCTATTTTAAGACCCGCCGCGGCGTTGTGAAGGCGGTCAATGGTGTTTCCTATTCCATCGAGCCTGGCAAGACTCTGGGTGTGGTGGGTGAGTCCGGTTCCGGCAAATCCGTCTCCGCCATGAGTATTTTGCGGCTGCTGGATGGCAATGGCTATGTGGACTCCGGTGAGATCATCTTTGATGGAAAGGATCTCACGAAGATTCCCATGAGCGAGATGTATCATATCCGCGGCAACAAGATTTCCGTCATTTTCCAGGAGCCCATGACCGCCCTGAACCCGGTGTTCTCGGTGGAGCGGCAGCTTTCTGAGCCCTTTATCATTCACCGCAACATGTCCAAGAAGCAGGCAGCCGAAGCAGCCGTCAAGATGCTGGCGGATGTCAAAATCCCCAATCCTGAGGTTGTGGTAAAGCAGTATCCCCACCAGCTGTCCGGCGGTATGCGTCAGCGTGTTATGATTGCAATGGCTCTGGCCTGCGAGCCCAAGCTGCTGATTGCCGACGAACCCACAACGGCTCTGGACGTGACCATTCAGGCGCAGATTCTGCACCTGATGAACAACCTGAAGGAAGAGCACGGCACTGCCATCATGTTCATCACCCACGACCTGGGCGTCATCAATCAGATGGCCGATGATGTGGCTGTGATGTACTGTGGCCAGGTGGTGGAGCATGTCCCCGCCCGGGTGCTGTTTGCCAAGAACACCAAGCACTCCCATCCCTATACCGAAGGCCTGCTGGCTTCTGTCCCCCGTTTGGACACCAAGACAGACCGGCTGGATGCCATCCCCGGCGCCGTTCCCCACCCGCTGGACCTGCCGAAGGGCTGCAAGTTTGCTCCCCGCTGCAAGTACTGCACCAAGCGGTGTATGGAGGAAGAGCCCGAGTTGGTGAAGGTCGGCGAGAACCAGGAAGTTCGGTGCTTCTATCCGGAGAAGGAGGCGCGCCATGCAAAATAAAGAAGAACGCAAGGTTTTGCTCCAGATTTCCAATCTGAAGCAGTACTTCCCTGTTGGGAAGAAGGGCCTGTTTGTAAAGGCCAACGATGGCATTTCCATTGATATTTACGAAGGCGAGACCTTTGGCCTGGTGGGTGAGTCTGGCTGCGGCAAGTCCACCCTGGGCCGTTCGGTCCTCCAGCTGTATAAGCAGACCGATGGCCGCAGCATGTACTTTGGCCGCTCCATCGATGAAATTGCTCCCCAGTATGCTTACAATACCTTCCGCAATCTGGGGGCCCGGAAGGAGCATATGTTTGCCACCCGGAAGAAATACGAGGACTTCCAGGCGGAATACGACAAGCTTCCCGAGAAAGAGCAGTTCCTGAAGCATGCAGAGCTGACCAAGCTCCGCAAGGAAGCCAATGACGCCATGCTGGATGTGGCCACTTTGGTGGGCGGCCTCATTGTTGCCGAGGATATGAAGGCTGTTTCGGACATCTATATGGAAGAATTCCGGATCTCCAAAGAGCTCCGGAAGGCTGAGGATAGACGGACGGAAATTCAGCTGGATCTGGATGACGCCGCCTTTGCCGTGAAAACGGCCAAGGAAGCAGGAAAGCCTACCTCTTCGGCAGAGACCACCTTGAATAAGTGCAAGGCAAAGATGGTCCAGTGTGAGAAAGAGATTGGAGCCATCCAGGCGCGCATTGAGGAAGTCCATGGCCGGATTGAGAAGATGCGCAAGAAGTATGAGAATCATCCGGAATTTGCCACGTACGAGGCCCATCACAGCGATGGCATTGACCTGGCCCGGTTGACTTATTCGGAAATGCGCCGCCTGCGCAGTGACCTGCAGCTGATTTTCCAGGATCCCTATTCCTCCCTGAACCCCAGAATGACCGTGGGTCAAATCATTGGCGAGGGTATGATCGCTCATAAGTACTTCCGGAGGAACGATGACCGGATGAAGGAAGAGATCGTTCGGGTTATGGAGGAATGCGGCCTGGCGCCCTACTTCCTCCACCGGTATCCCCATCAGTTCTCCGGCGGTCAGCGGCAGCGGATTGGCATTGCCCGTTCCCTGGCTCTGCGGCCGAAGTTCGTGGTCTGCGACGAGGCGGTTTCCGCTTTGGACGTGTCCATCCAGGCACAGATCATCAACCTCCTCCAGGAGCTGAAGGAGAAGCAGCACCTCACCTATATGTTCATCACCCATGACCTGTCTGTGGTGAAGTACATTTCCGACCGCATTGGCGTAATGTACTTGGGCAGTATGGTGGAGTTGGCTCCCTCTGACGATATCTTCCAGCATCCCCTCCATCCCTATACAGAGGCGCTGCTGAATGCCATTCCCACCACCGACGAGGACGCTGCCAAGAAGCCAGAGGTTCTGGAAGGCGATATCCCCAGCCCGGTGAATCCGCCGAAGGGCTGCAAGTTCCATACCCGCTGCAAATACTGCACGGAGATCTGCACCCACGTGGTCCCGGAAATGCGGGAGATCCGTCCCAACCACTTTGTGGCCTGCCATCACATTCTGGAGAAAGGCTCCAGTGAGGGCTGAGTATGCTGCTTCGCAGAAAAGTGGATCGGGCCATGAAATGGTCCCGGGACCGCAGCCTGCAGGCTGAGGGCATTGATCCGGAGGAAGAGGAACTCAAAGCAGAGCTGCGTAAGCATAGCAGCAAGAAAGAGGAAATTCCCTCCAGGGACTGTCTCTTATACACATCTGACGCTGCCGACGAATAGAGAGG
>ERZ1504234.359-NODE-359-length-11740-cov-6.508943_pt1 | contig 11740 bp, 8 predicted proteins | sample MGYA00572402_ERZ1504234 | MGnify/ENA primary metagenome ERZ1504234 (study PRJEB39906, sample SAMEA3182112) | gut metagenome | biome: human; feature: gut; material: Stool; isolation source: human stools | place: Canada | collected 2013-05-06 ... | reverse complement strand
GACTTTTTTACTGTTTATTTCTGAAACTTTCATCGTTAACGGATATTGCCCTTTTTCGAGCGTTATCCAGTCATCCTGCAATTTACGGCTAAGTTTTTGTGATTGCAGAAAAGTCTGTCGCCGTTGTTCGTTGATATCGAAATCTCGCTTCTGCTGAATCGGCACTTCATAACACTCTGCACTCTGTTTATGACATGCCGCAATCGCCGGTTGATAAACCTCTTTGTCATATTTAACCGCGAAAGCCTCGCTATCGTTCTGTTTATTAAACTCATCACGCTGTTGGTGAATTTTTTTAAAGGCGTCTTCGCGGGTCATTTGCTTACCGTTTGCATCTTTTCCCCAATATGCATCCGCTGCTTTCTGCGCCGCCACCATTTGCTTATCAAGCGCTTTCACTTCCTTTTCCAGCGCAGGAATCGAGTTCTTCTGGTTATTCAACGCAGACTCAAGCTGACTAAAGCGATAATTGAAATCTTCGCTATTCACGATCAGATATTTATTATTCGTTTTGATATCGTCAACCACCCGCCCACGATCGCTGGCTGCCGCCTGAAAAGAGTAAAAGTTCACCGACCAGCCAGACGCGGGCGTTCCTTTACTGGTTAACATCGCCGAGAATTTTACCGGTTTATCTTTCGTCCAGGTCTGTTCGAGCAGTTCGTAATCTGCCAACTGACCGACCCAGGTATAGAGATCGTCACTGGAAGAGACATCGCCTTCCGCTGACCAGGTGGCCTGATTACCCTTAGCATCAAGATTTTTTAAGCTGATAGCATCAAGCTTGAGAATGCCGTGATACTGCTTTTTGAATTGATCTTTTAAGATATTTTCAGTTGGCGGTTCGCCATCTGCCCAGACATTACCAGTCATCAACATAAGCAGCGCCGTGCCAACAATCCATTGCTTTTTCACCCGAAAACCCTCTCGCGGAATAATTTATTCCAGTGATTATCATCAGGGTAATGAAAATTGGCAATGGACGTAAGTCTGAAGTGAAAAAGCCCCGGCACGTTACCGGGGCGAGGTGATTAGTACTGATTGAAGATCTGCTGGATCTGCTGCGGATCTTTGGTTTGCGTCAGAGCAAGCTGCAGCAGAACGCGCGCTTTTTGCGGGTTCAACGTGCCAGAGGCGACGAAGCCGTATTTCGCATCATCCACTTCAGCATCCTGAGTGGTAGCGCCCGTCGGTACGCGGGAAGAACGCACGACTGCAGTGCCGTTTTTCGCAGCGGTTGCAAGGGTGTCAAATACGGTTTTATACAGGTTGCCGTTACCCACGCCAGCGCTAACGATGCCATCATAGCCCGCATCTACCAGTGCTTTAGCCGGAAGATCGGATGCGTTAGCGTAGTTATAAACGATGCCGACTTTCGGCAGCTCATTCAGCTTAGAGACATCGAATGGCGTATCGCTGGTGTGCTTACGTGCCGGGGTACGTTGGTAGTCAATCTTACCGTTGTGAATGTATCCCAGAGGACCGTAGTTAACAGACTTGAAGGTCGCTACGTCGGTGGTGTTGGTTTTGGTGACATCGCGACCGTCCAGTACGGTGTCGTTCATCACCACCAGCACGCCACGATTAGCGGAGGCTTTATCAGCTGCGGTCACTACCGCGTTATACAGGTTGAATGGACCGTCTGCGCTCATGGACGTGGACGGGCGCATTGCGCCGACCATCACCACCGGTTTGTCGCATTTCACCGTCAGGTCGAGGAAGTAAGCGGTTTCTTCCATCGTGTCGGTACCGTGAGTAATGACGAAGCCGTCGGTTTTATCGCAGTCGGTGTTAATTTTTTTCGCCAGTGTCAGCCAGACATTATCGTTCATGTCCTGGGAGCCGATATTCACTACCTGCTCGCCTTTTACGTTCGCAATGTCCTTCAGTTGCGGCACCGCATTAACCAGATTTTCTACGCCAACTTTACCCGCTGTGTAGTTAGATTTGGTTGCGGAGTCACCACCACCGGCAATGGTCCCGCCGGTTGCTAAAATGGTGATATTGGGTAATGCCAATGCTGCACCACTAAAACCCATAACCAGTGCGGCAAGTGCCGTCTTTTTGAAAAACTCCATTTCATTCCTCCAGTTACGTGAACGCTACGCATTATCCCTTAGCTTTGCATGGGAAATTTGACGTTAAACAATTTACAACGTGAATATATTTTGGAGATCTACAAAGTTAGAGGCAGGTAACAAAACGAAGAATTAAACGGCATAAAAAAGTATTATGCCGTCTTAAAATAGAGGATTATTTTAAATTCCCGACCAGGGCTTTGCGGCTATCTTCCAGAGTCACAACGCGGCTACAAACATCTTTGCCAAACTGCTGGAAATCTTTTTCCTGCTTTTTCCACTCGGTTTGGATTGAGGATTGCAGACCGCCCAGGCTTCCCAGCACATTCTGTAATGGGTTACCGCCGCTTTTCAGCACCGCTTTCGCGCCCATTTCATTAATGCTGTCCTGTAAAATTCCGCCCATTGCCTGATTCACTAATTGCTGGCCTTCGGCGCGAACCTGATCAATGGCTTTATAGTGAAACGTCAGGCCATCGCTGCGCGTTTCGATAATGCGGTTCATCTGCTCTTTCAGCTGCGCATCAAGTTTGGTCAGACGGCTGCGCATTTTGCTGCTTTCGCCCATCTCCTGAACGATAATTTTATCCAGCGCAATACGGGCTTTCTCGACGCGGCTTTTCGCGCCTTCATCAATCCACGGCAGCGTGTTACGTAGTTCAGCCTGATAATCCTTCGCCTGCTCGCGCTGGGCGGCATTCAGGGAATATTGCTTACCGTTATACATCACGTTGCCGTCTGGCGTGATCACCAGATTGCCGTTTTCGCCCTTCACCTGCACGGTTTGCGGGCTGACAATCACATCGTCACGCGGCGTGACGCTGCACTGGTAGTCGGCGTGAGCGGTCATTGCCGTCACTGAAAGTGCTGCCGCCAGCAGCATTTTGCGCATCATAGTCTTCCCTCAAGAACAAATCAGGCCAGCATTTGCTGGCCCCAGATTGATAACAAAGTGCGCGTTTTCCATGCCGGATGCGGCGTAAACGCCTTATCCAGCCTACTCGATCGTGCATCTTTGTAGGCCTGATAAGCGTAGCACATCAGGCAGTTTTGCATTTGTCATCGCCCGTATGCTTTCTTAGTCCCACCAAACGTCGAAAAGTTCGCTGGTGCGTACCTCGCCCAGTTTGCGTTCTTCCAGCCACTTACGCACAATCGCCTGATGCTCTTCGGTGCATTTGCCGATTTCCTGCATGCAGATCAGACCTTCCCAGGCCAGATAACCGCTGCCGTCAAAGGCCAGTTTGTTCGGTTCGATAACCTCGTTAATAAAGTCATCAACGGTTTTATCAATCTGTTCTTCCGATGTACCTTCCGGGAATCGCCATGCCACCGAAAATCCTAATTCCTGGAATTCGTCGATGTGCATTTTTTTACGCAGACGACGGCTACGGTTCTTTGCCATTATTTCACCCTCTCGAACATTAAGTCCCATACTCCGTGACCAAGACGATGACCACGTTGTTCAAATTTCGTCACCGGACGTGATGCCGGACGCGGTACGTAATCATTGCTCTCTGACAGGTTTTTATAACCGTCAATAGAAGACATCACTTCAAGCATATGTTCCGCATAAGGTTCCCAGTCGGTCGCCATATGGAATACGCCCCCCAGTTGCAGTTTGCTTTTTACCAGTTCGGCAAACGGCACCTGAACGATACGGCGTTTATTATGGCGCGCTTTGTGCCACGGGTCAGGGAAAAAGAGCTGCACCATGCGCAATGAATTGTCAGGAATCATTTTATGCAGCACTTCAACCGCATCGTGACACATCACGCGCAGGTTGCTTAAGCCCTCTTCATGCGCAGAAGCCAGGCACGCACCAACGCCCGGTGAATGCACTTCAATGCCGAGGAAGTCCTGCTCGGGGCGATCTTTAGCCATTGCCACCAGCGACGCCCCCATGCCGAAACCAATCTCAAGCGTCACCGGCGCTTCACGGCCAAAAAGCGCAGGGAAATCCAGCATATCTTCGCTGAACTCAACGCCCATCACCGGCCAGTAGTTTTCCAGCGCATGTTCCTGGCCTTTGGTCAGTCGCCCCTGGCGGCGCACAAAACTACGGATACGGCGCAGTGGGCGGCCGTTTTCATCAAATTCCGGTGAGATGACGTCGTTTTTCATAAAGATTTAGTCGCTTGTGAAAGTGTTCTGAAAACGGGCATTATCCAAAGTTAGTTGCCGGATGCAAGCATGATAAGGCCGTGGCTGCGGAAAGTTCCGGTTTACACCCTGCCGTCGCTGTGCTGCAATCTTGCCCCCAACAACAGTGAATTCGGTGACCATGCAAGCGTCGCAATTTTCAGCCCAGGTTCTGGACTGGTACGATAAATACGGGCGGAAAACGCTGCCCTGGCAAATTGACAAGACGCCCTACAAAGTATGGCTCTCAGAAGTGATGTTGCAACAAACTCAGGTTGCGACCGTTATCCCCTATTTTGAACGCTTTATGGCGCGCTTCCCAACGGTGACCGATCTCGCCAATGCGCCGCTCGACGAAGTTCTCCACTTGTGGACCGGGCTTGGCTATTACGCCCGCGCGCGCAATCTGCATAAAGCGGCACAGCAAGTGGCGACCTTACACGGCGGTAAATTCCCGGAAACCTTTGAGGAAGTTGCAGCACTGCCGGGCGTCGGGCGTTCCACCGCAGGCGCGATTCTCTCGCTTTCTCTGGGTAAGCACTTTCCGATTCTCGACGGTAACGTCAAACGCGTGCTGGCGCGCTGCTATGCTGTAAGCGGCTGGCCTGGGAAAAAAGAGGTCGAGAATAAACTGTGGAGTTTGAGCGAGCAGGTGACGCCCGCGGTTGGCGTGGAACGGTTTAATCAGGCGATGATGGATTTGGGCGCGATGATTTGTACGCGCTCTAAGCCGAAATGTTCGCTCTGTCCGCTACAAAACGGATGTATTGCCGCCGCCAACAATAGCTGGTCGCTTTATCCGGGCAAAAAACCGAAACAGACGCTGCCAGAGCGCACCGGCTACTTTTTGCTGTTACAGCACGAAGATGAAGTATTGCTGGCGCAGCGTCCGCCGAGCGGATTGTGGGGCGGTTTATACTGTTTCCCGCAGTTTGCCGATGAAGAAAGTTTGCGGCAGTGGCTGGCGCAACGACAGATTTCTGCCGATAACCTGACGCAGCTGACCGCGTTTCGGCATACCTTCAGCCATTTCCACTTAGATATTGTGCCTATGTGGCTTCCCGTGTCGTCATTCACCGGCTGCATGGATGAAGGCAATGCGCTCTGGTATAACTTAGCGCAACCGCCGTCAGTTGGCCTGGCGGCTCCCGTGGAGCGTTTGTTACAGCAGTTACGCACTGGCGCGCCGGTTTAGCGCGTGAGTCGATAAAGAGGATGATTTATGAGCAGAACGATTTTTTGTACTTTCCTGCAACGTGAAGCAGAAGGTCAAGATTTTCAGCTGTACCCCGGCGAACTGGGAAAACGCATCTATAACGAGATCTCCAAAGAAGCCTGGGCGCAGTGGCAGCACAAACAAACCATGCTGATTAATGAAAAGAAACTCAACATGATGAATGCCGAGCACCGCAAGCTGCTGGAGCAGGAGATGGTCAACTTCCTGTTCGAGGGTAAAGAGGTGCATATCGAGGGCTATACGCCGGAAGATAAAAAATAAAAACAGTGCCGGAGGTCGCCTCCGGCAACTTGCATAAAAACAAACACAACACGCACCCGGAATGATGAAAAAATATCTCGCGCTGGCTTTGATTGCGCCGTTGCTCATCTCCTGTTCGACGACCAAAAAAGGCGATACCTATAACGAAGCCTGGGTCAAAGATACCAACGGTTTTGATATTCTGATGGGGCAATTTGCCCACAATATTGAGAACATCTGGGGCTTCAAAGAGGTGGTGATCGCCGGTCCTAAGGACTACGTGAAATACACCGATCAATATCAGACCCGCAGCCACATCAACTTCGATGACGGTACGATCACTATCGAAACCATCGCCGGGACAGAACCTGCCGCGCATCTGCGTCGGGCAATTATTAAAACGTTGCTGATGGGTGACGATCCGGGTTCGGTCGATCTCTATTCCGATGTTGATGATATTACGATTTCGAAAGAACCTTTCCTTTACGGTCAGGTGGTGGACAACACCGGGCAGCCGATTCGCTGGGAAGGTCGCGCAAGCAACTTCGCGGATTATCTGCTGAAAAACCGTCTGAAGAGCCGCAGCAACGGGCTGCGTATCATCTACAGCGTCACCATTAACATGGTGCCGAACCACCTTGATAAACGTGCGCACAAATATCTCGGCATGGTCCGCCAGGCGTCACGGAAATATGGCGTTGATGAGTCGCTGATTCTGGCGATTATGCAGACCGAGTCATCCTTTAACCCATATGCGGTCAGCCGTTCCGATGCGCTGGGGTTAATGCAGGTGGTACAACATACCGCCGGGAAAGATGTGTTCCGCTCGCAGGGGAAATCCGGCACGCCGAGCCGCAGTTTCTTGTTTGATCCTGCCAGCAATATTGATACCGGCACCGCGTATCTGGCGATGCTGAACAATGTTTATCTCGGCGGAATTGATAACCCAACATCGCGGCGTTATGCCGTCATCACAGCCTATAACGGCGGCGCAGGCAGCGTGCTGCGAGTCTTTTCGAATGATAAGATTCAGGCTGCCAATATTATTAACACCATGACGCCGGGCGATGTTTATCAGACGCTGACGACCCGCCATCCTTCTGCGGAATCTCGCCGTTATCTTTATAAAGTGAATACCGCGCAAAAATCCTACCGCCGCCGATAATTCCACTAACCGCCCCTGACGATGCTCAGGGGCAAAAATGTTATCCACATCACAATTTCGTTTTGCAAATTGGGAATGTTTGCAATTATTTGCCACAGGTAACAAAAAACCAGTCCGCGAAGTTGATAGAATCGCATCATCTCGCACGGTCAAATGTGCTTTTTCAAACACTCATCCGCATCACGATGTGAGGAAATTAACATGAATCTTAAGCTGCAGCTGAAAATCCTCTCTTTTCTGCAGTTCTGTCTGTGGGGAAGTTGGCTGACGACCCTCGGCTCCTATATGTTTGTTACCCTGAAGTTTGACGGTGCTTCTATTGGCGCAGTTTATAGTTCACTGGGTATCGCCGCGGTCTTTATGCCTGCGCTGCTGGGGATTGTGGCCGACAAATGGTTAAGTGCGAAATGGGTATATGCCATTTGCCACACCATTGGCGCTATCACGCTGTTCATGGCGGCACAGGTCACGACGCCGGAAGCGATGTTCCTTGTGATATTGATTAACTCGTTTGCTTATATGCCAACGCTTGGGTTAATCAACACCATCTCTTACTATCGCCTGCAAAATGCCGGGATGGATATCGTTACTGACTTCCCGCCAATCCGTATCTGGGGCACCATCGGCTTTATCATGGCAATGTGGGTGGTGAGCCTGTCTGGCTTCGAATTAAGCCACATGCAGCTGTATATTGGCGCAGCACTTTCCGCCATTCTGGTTCTGTTTACCCTGACTCTGCCGCATATTCCGGTTGCTAAACAGCAAGCGAATCAGAGCTGGACAACCCTGCTGGGCCTCGATGCATTCGCGCTGTTTAAAAACAAGCGTATGGCAATCTTCTTCATCTTCTCAATGCTGCTTGGCGCGGAACTGCAGATTACCAACATGTTCGGTAATACCTTCCTGCACAGCTTCGACAAAGATCCGATGTTTGCCAGCAGCTTCATCGTGCAGCATGCGTCAATCATCATGTCAATTTCGCAGATCTCTGAAACCCTGTTCATTCTGACCATCCCGTTCTTCTTAAGCCGCTACGGTATTAAGAACGTAATGATGATCAGTATTGTGGCGTGGATCCTGCGTTTTGCGCTGTTTGCTTACGGCGATCCGACTCCGTTCGGTACTGTACTGCTGGTACTGTCGATGATCGTTTACGGTTGCGCATTCGACTTCTTCAACATCTCTGGTTCGGTGTTTGTCGAAAAAGAAGTTAGCCCGGCAATTCGCGCCAGTGCGCAGGGGATGTTCCTGATGATGACTAACGGCTTCGGCTGTATCCTTGGCGGCATCGTGAGCGGTAAAGTTGTTGAGATGTACACCCAAAACGGCATTACCGACTGGCAGACCGTATGGTTGATTTTCGCTGGTTACTCCGTGGTTCTGGCCTTCGCGTTCATGGCGATGTTCAAATATAAACACGTTCGTGTCCCGACAGGTACACAGACGGTGAGCCACTAATTACGCAAAGAAAAACGGGTCGCCAGAAGGTGACCCGTTTTTTTCTTACTTCAACACATAACCGTACAATCGTTTCATGCCATCTGCATCGGTTTCGCTATAGACACCTTGCAGCTCCGGCGAAAATCCCGGCAACAAATTCACCCCTTCTTCCAGCGCAAGGAAATAACGTTGAACCGCCCCACCCCAGACTTCTCCGGGTACCACGCAAAGCACGCCAGGTGGATAAGGCAACGCCCCTTCTGCCGCAATTCGCCCTTCGGCATCACGAATCCGCACCAACTCCACTTCACCGCGAATATAAGCGCTATGCGCATCCTGGGGATTCATCACCACTGACGGGAAACTCTGCTGGCGGAACATCGCTTTTTGTAGGTCTTTGACGTCGAAACTGACATAAAGATCGTGCATCTCCTGACACAACTGACGCAGGGTGTAGTCGCGATAGCGCACCGGATATTTGTTATAAACGCTCGGCAACACCTCAGCCAGCAGCGAGTCATCCTCAATATGCTGTTCAAACTGCGCCAGCATCGCCACCAGTTGTGCCAGCTTCTCGTGGCTTTCCGCCGGAGTTAATAAGAACAGAATGGAGTTGAGATCGCACTTCTCCGGCACAATGCCGTTCTCACGCAGATAGTGCGCCAGAATCGTCGCCGGAACGCCAAAGTCGCTATATTCGCCAGTTTCGGCATTGATACCTGGTGTAGTGAGTAACAGCTTGCACGGATCAACAAAATACTGATCCACGGCATATCCTTCAAAGCCGTGCCACTTCGCCCCCGGCTCAAAACTGAAAAAACGGCGGTCGCTGGCTAACACTGACGTCGGATAATCCTGCCACAATTTGCCATCAACAACGGGCGGGATAAACGGGCGGAACAGCTTACAGTGCGCAAGAATAGCCTTGCGCGCTTCAATCCCTATCTCAACACACTCAGCCCACAGCCGACGCCCACTCTCTCCTTCATGAATTTTGGCGTTAACGTCCAGCGCGGCAAACAGCGGATAGAACGGGCTGGTAGAAGCATGGAGCATAAAGGCATTATTCAACCGCTTATGCGGGCAAAAACGCGCCTGTCCACGGATATGGTTATCTTTTTTATGGATCTGCGACGTCTGTGAGAATCCCGCCTGCTGTTTGTGCACTGACTGGGTCACAAAGATCCCCGGATCGTTTTCGTTAAGTTCTAACAGCAGCGGCGAGCTATCCGCCATCATCGGGATAAACTGTTCGTAACCGACCCACGCGGAATCAAACAGAATGTAATCACACAGATGCCCAACGGTATCGATCACCTGGCGGGCGTTATAGACAGTGCCGTCATAGGTTCCCAGTTGAATAATCGCCAGGCGAAACGGGCGCGGCAACTCAGCTTTTTCTGGCGCAACGTCGCGAATTTGCTGGCGCAGATACTCTTCATTAAAACAGTGCGCATCAATACCGCCAATTAAACCAAACGGGTTACGTGAAGCTTCCAGATAGACCGGCGTCGCCCCCGCCTGAATCAGCGCGCCGTGATGATTCGACTTATGGTTGTTACGGTCAAAGAGCACCAGATCGCCACGCGTTAACAGCGCATTCGTCACCACTTTATTCGCTGCCGATGTGCCGTTCAGTACAAAATAGGTTTTATCGGCATGAAAGACTTTGGCTGCGAATTTCTGCGCATCCTTCGCCGATCCTTCATGAATTAGCAGATCGCCCAATTTTACGTCAGCGTTACACATATCGGCGCGAAAGATGTTCTCGCCAAAGAAATCGTAAAAATGGCGTCCGGCAGGATGCTTTTTAAAGAACGCACCATGTTGATGCCCAGGGCAAGCAAAAGTGCTATTACCCATCTCAACGTACTGCGTCAGCGTGTCATAAAACGGTGGCAGCAAATTCTCTTCATACTGACAGGCTGCGGATTCCAGCTCCAGCCACTGCTGCTCGTTGCCGTTGATTACCGCCGTAACGCCCGCAGGTAATTCAACAACATGTTCGGAATACAAAAACACCGGTAGATGAAAACCGGTGCGCTTAAGCAACGCAAGAATGCCACTGCGACTATCCGCAGCGGTAATGACGACTGCCGCGACGTCCGTAAAATCAGTATCTCCCAACGCCACCACGCGGCGATGAGTAGAAAGTCGGGATACCAGTTCACTACTGGCGGCAATATTCATTGATTTCATAAGCGCAAAACCCGTTTCGGGGAAGTAAGAATACCGGACAAGGTGGAAAACCCTGCCCCATGAGATATGGGTCAAACTGGTCACCAGCTCCGACCACCAGACATCAGTAAAAGCAGAAACGCTCTGATTTTACTGTTGTCCTGCAGTGAGCGTGCGTTAACTTCACCGCATGAGCAGTAGCATAAAAAGAGAAGAGTTTCGCGCGAAACGGCGATAAGCGAGAGAATGTAAGGAGGTGGCGTGCATCGGGCAAACTCCGTACAGAGAGGAGAAAATTCGCGCAATCATGGCACCTTTCGCTAAAGCGTGCAAGCCAGGACTTTGCGAACAAACAAGCCATCGACGGCGCCAAAAGTTCATAATAAGAAAATCAAACAATACAGCTAACAGGAACTCTTGTGGTCATCGGCCCTTTTATCAACGCAAGTGCAGTCTTACTGGGTGGCGTTTTCGGCGCACTCCTTAGCCAACGCTTACCGGAACGTATCCGCGTCTCCATGACATCAATTTTTGGTCTGGCATCGCTGGGGATTGGTATTTTACTGGTGGTGAAATGCGCCAACCTTCCGGCGATGGTTTTAGCAACCTTACTCGGAGCTTTAATCGGCGAAATTTGTCTGCTGGAAAAAGGCGTCAATACAGCGGTCGCCAAAGCACAAAATCTGTTTCGTCACTCACGTAAGAAGCCAGCGCATGAATCTTTTATTCAGAATTATGTCGCGATTATTGTCCTGTTTTGCGCCAGCGGCACCGGGATCTTCGGGGCGATGAACGAAGGGATGACCGGCGATCCGAGTATTTTAATCGCCAAGTCATTTCTCGATTTCTTTACGGCGATGATCTTCGCCTGCTCGCTGGGTATTGCGGTGTCGGTAATTAGTATCCCATTACTGATCATCCAGTTAACGCTGGCGTGGGCTGCCGCGCTGATATTACCGCTGACCACACCGTCGATGATGGCAGACTTCAGCGCCGTAGGCGGTTTATTGCTGATGGCAACCGGATTACGCATCTGTGGCATTAAAATGTTCCCGGTGGTCAACATGCTTCCAGCACTCCTTCTGGCAATGCCGCTTTCCGCCGCCTGGTTTGCCTGACAATGCGTGCAATAGCGGCAAAGTGATGATAGATTGTGCAGTCTGCACTAAATTGAAGAAATTTGATTGACGAGACGAGGCGAATCAGGTTTAATGCGCCCCGTTGCCCGGATAGCTCAGTCGGTAGAGCAGGGGATTGAAA
>ERZ1504234.338-NODE-338-length-12249-cov-8.510169_pt1 | contig 12249 bp, 9 predicted proteins | sample MGYA00572402_ERZ1504234 | MGnify/ENA primary metagenome ERZ1504234 (study PRJEB39906, sample SAMEA3182112) | gut metagenome | biome: human; feature: gut; material: Stool; isolation source: human stools | place: Canada | collected 2013-05-06 ... | reverse complement strand
GTATTATAAACTAAAGATTAAATGCAAGTAAGCGAACTAAAATGAATTATATCGAAAATTCAAAATCAAACGAGCGCATAAATATAATTACAAGATATTTTATATCGCTTTTGTTTTTTGGCGCTCTTATACTTTTGTTTTACAGATGCCCTTTCAAAATGATAACGGGCATAGACTGCCCGGGATGCGGTCTTACACGTGCGTTTTGCTGTATTTTGCTCTGCGATTTCTCAGCAGCGGTGCAATACCACCCGCTTTCGCCGCTGATTTTCATTGAACTTGTATATCTTTTGTATTACCAGTTCATTCTTCGCAGAAAATTAAACAACAAAGTTATAGCCGTGTGTATTTTTATAAACGCTTTGCTTATGCTTGCCGTTTGGCTGTGTAAAATACTTTTATTTTTTTAGGAGGAGAATTATGGCAGACACTATTTTTTTCAATGTTGCGCCCGATTTCAATCTGCAAATGTTTGCAGGGCAGCTTGCCGAAAAATACCGTATGGAGGGATTTACCGTTTCAGTTGCCGAATTGAACAATGCAGTAGTTTTAACTTTTGACAAAAATACAGGCGGAATAAATATGCTGCTTGGTCTCGGTCTCGGAATAAAGGCTACCTGCACAATTGTCAACGGCGTACTCAATATTACTTTTTCCGATGCGGAGTGGACGGGAAAAATAATCGGCCTGTGCGTAGGCTGGTTTATTTGCTTCGTGCCGTTTATAACTGCAATCATAGGCTGTGTAAAGCAGTCTCAGCTGCCCAAAAATATCGGAAACGATGCAATCGTTATAGCATCACAGCAGGGCAATCAGCCTCCTGCCGGCGGCCCGTTTTACGGAGGTCCCGGTCCGGAGCCTCAAGGCCCGTTCAACGGCCCTCAGCCGGGTCCGCAGGGTCCTCAAGGTCCGCAGGGTCCTCAAGACCCAAACAACGGCCAGTTCTGACAGCTAAAAAAGACGCCATTTCGGCGTCTTTTTTATATGTGTATAATATAATTTACCGCAAAGTAAATCAAAAATTTCCTGATACTTTCATAATAAACCTCGCTAAAATTTGTGCGTCATTTTTCACTATAATAACGCCATTTCGGTTTTGACGCAATAATTGCGCTATAATTATGCCATAACAGTGTTGAAATGGTGGCATATTATGGACGATAAACTTCTTAGATATACTTTAAGAGTAGACAGACTGCTGTTTAAAAAATTCAGATACATTGCAGAATCGGAAGGCCGCTCTGCAAACAAAGAAATTGAGCAATACCTCAAAAAGCGTGTTGCGGAATATGAAAAAGAAAACGGAAAAATAGAAACGGACTGATAAAAATCAAACCCCGTGCAATTTGCACGGGGTTATTTTTATATTCAGATTTGTTTTTTATTCAACTGTTACCGATTTAGCAAGGTTACGCGGTTTATCAATAGGCAGGCCCTTTTCTTTTGCGGTATAATAAGCAAGCAGCTGAAGCGGAACTATCTCAATAGACGGTGTAAGAAGCGGAATTGAATCCGGATAAGTTATTACCGTGCTGAACTTTGTAAGCTCTTTTTCAAGGCTTTCGGGAGCAAAAACTGTTACATCTGCTCCGCGGGAAATTACCTCCTCCAGATTTGAAACCGTTTTCGGAAGCAGACGTTCGTTGCTTATAATACCGAAGCAGACAGTGCCGCTTTCGATAAGGCTTATTGTGCCGTGTTTAAGTTCACTTGCAGGGCAGCCGGAGCAATCGATATAACTTATCTCCTTTAATTTCAGCGCGCCCTCAAGCGCCGCCGCGTAATCGGCGTTTCTGCCAAGGAAAAAGCATTTGCCCGCATCTTTTATGTGCTTTGCAAGCGTTTCGATTTTCTGGGTATTGCTCAGTATACGCTCTATCTTTTTTGAGAGCAGAAGACTCATATTCAGCGCTATCTCTCCGTAAACGGAAGTGCATGCGCCGCGTCTGAGCGCAATATATATGCAAAGCATATTAAGCATTGCGGCCTGACATGAAAAAGCCTTTGTAGTTGCAACAGCAATTTCAGGGCCCGCTTTTGTGAGCAGGCTGTACTGGCTCATTTTGGCAATAGAGCTTTCGGCAACATTTACAATACTTATGGTTTTTGCGCCGTGCTCATGCGCCTGTTTTAAAGCCGCAAGACTGTCCGCCGTTTCACCGCTCTGGCTGATTATTACAACAAGGCAGTCCTCTCCGAGAACGGGATGCTCATATCTGAATTCGCCCGCATACTCCGCAAAGCACGGGATTTTGGCGATTTCCTCAAAAGCGTATTTTGCCATAAGACCCACATGATAGGCGGAGCCGCATCCTACAATATACACCCTGTTAAGATTTTTTATCTCTTCATCTGTAAACGGAAAATCCTTGAAAACTATGCTTTCTCCGTTTGACACGCTGTTTATGGTATCCGCAACCGCCTGAGGCTGTTCGTATATCTCCTTGAGCATGAAATGCTCGAACTTGCCCTTATCGGCCGACGATTTCGGCAGCTGAACAGATTTTATCTCTTTTTGCACCGGCTCAAAATTCCTGCCGTAAACGGTTATTTCCTCAGTCGTTATTGAGGCTGTTTCTCCGTCATCAAGATATATCGCCCTGTTTGTTTTTCCGAGAAGCGGGTTTATATCAGAAGAAATATAGTTTTCATCATCGCCAACGCCTATTATGAGCGGAGATCCGTTTTTGGCGCAATAAAGAGTATCGGGACTTTCACTGCACACAATGCCCAGCGCATACGAGCCTTTTAACAGCGGCAGTGTCTTTTTTATAGCTTCCTCAACACTGCCCGTGTAATTGAGCTCAAGCAGTTTCGGAATTACTTCAGTATCGGTTTCACTTTCAAAGGAAAATCCGCTCATTTCAAGACTTTCCCTTATTTCTCTGTAATTCTCAATAATTCCGTTATGAACAACGGCAAAATGCTTGCTGACATGAGGGTGAGCATTCGTTTCGTTTGCGGCGCCGTGAGTTGCCCAGCGTGTGTGCCCTATACCGAGATTTCCGTGCACATCCATGCTGAGAAGCTTTTTCTCAAGATTTTTTATTTCCCCTGCGGCTTTTACTACCGTTATCTTATCGTTATTAAGAACGCCGATACCGCCGCTGTCATATCCACGGTACTCAAGCCCTTTAAGGCCTTTTATCAAAATTCCCGTAGCTTCACTTCTGCCTATATAGCCTATAATTCCACACATAAAATCCCCTCCGTAAAAACTTAGAATTCATCATCAAACTTGTGCAGACGCGCCGCAATAACGCTCATATCATCCTCCCTCATATCCTTTGTAAGACTGAGAGCAGTTTTGACTATTTCATCCGCAATCTGCTGAGCGCTCATTTCACCTGCTCCGGAAAGCATTGCCGTAAGCCATTCGCCGCCCGGCTCGGTAATACCGTCACTCAGCATAACTATAAGATCACCGTCTCCCAGCGCGGCAGTGCGTTTTGCGAATTCAATATTTCGCAGAATACCTGCCGGCATAGACGATAATTCACATTTTGTAATCCTGTTCCCCTTAACAATATAAGTTGCCGGAGCTCCCGCCTTGTAAAGCTCCGCTCTGCCTGTAAACAGATCTATACAGGCGCAGTCAAGCGTTGCAAGGCTTTCATCCCCGGATTTTACAAGCAAAGCAGAATTAACTACTTTTAAAGCGCTGTCAAACCCGAAACCCGCGGCAAGCAGTTTGGAAAGCAGACCCGCGCCCATTGCTCCGTCAATTGCGGCTCTGCCGCCCTGACCCATTCCGTCGCTTATTATAAGCACGCTTCTGCCGTGTCCGTCATTTATTGTTTTTATAGTATCGCCGCAGAGAGGACCCTCGGCGCTGTGCTGGGCAAAACCTATTTCAACCGAATAATTCGGCTTTTCGGTAAATGTTATCATTGTATCGCTTTTAAAATAGGTTACCGAACAATTATCAAGATATCGTGAGCACGCTTTTGATACTTCACGCTGGAGTTTGGAATCTGAAAATCCCGTTTCACGCCCGCCCGTCAGTATCTCAACGCGCGCTCTGCTGTATTTGTCTTCTATTACAGATATGCTCTTGGGATAAATATCATACTCACCAAGTGCGCGGCGTATTCTGCCTGCGGCAACGGTGTCAAAAAACTCCGCCTCGTCAAATTCCCTGGCAAGATCTGAAAGCATATCAGAAATCGAAAAGAACTGGTCTGCCGCCACCATTCTTATCTCGTTTGTTTTCTCATCTATAATTCGGCGGGAAAGATACTGTTCACTGCTCATCTGTGAGCGTGCCTGCTCAGCCTTTCTGCTGTTCATTTCATCAATCTTCTCGCGCACTTCATTTACGCTTTCGCTGATATAATTAATAGCTCCGGATGCAAAGCGCAGACGCATAACAAGGCTCTGGCGCAGTGAACCGTCCGGCGTAATATTTTCGCCGCCCCTGAAAAATGCTTCAAGCTTTTCGCCTATTACGGGAGGGCAGAGCGCAAGCAGAACGCAAGCAACGGCGCTTTCAAGAAAGAAATGCACCTCCGCCCCTGCGGCAACCGTAAACAAAGCTGATGAAACGGCGTAGGAGATTGCGCACGCAAGCGACCCGAACGGGCAGAAAAGGCACGCCAAAAGAGCCGAAAAGCCAAAAGCGCCGGTAAGGAACAGCGCTTCATCCGTGCCGAGTGAAAAAGCAAAACCAACACACAGCGCAAGCATTATTCCAAGCCTGTCTGAGCCGTAGCGAACAGTCAGCAGAACAAGCAGTGCCGCTATACAGCGCGCGGGTGAAAATCCGGCAATCGTAATTCGTGAAAGGCTCATAAGAAGCAACGATGTCGAAATGATAATGCAGGTGAGATCAGACGCGGGAAGCGCCCTGAACCTGAAACGGTGCAGGCTGCAGTTTAACGCCCTGTAAAAGAAAAATGACGCGCCGCCCGCAAGAATACTCTGTGCCGCCGTAAGAGCATAATCCGCCGCCGCACCTCCGGTTTTTATATCAACAACAACTCCCGTTGCGGCAACTGCGCAAAAAGATATCATCATGGGCAGAAAAACCGATGTTTTACAGTCTGCAAGATCAAGCGCGAGCGAACCGAGAAAAACAATAAGCACCGCCGCTGCACAGCGGGCAAAATCCTGAGGTCTGAAAACAAGATATCCAAGCGCCGCGCCTGCCGCGGCATAGAAATAGTTTTTCTTTTTTGAAACAGAAATAAGTGAAACGGCAAACGGGGAAACACTTTGCAGCACGGCATTCTGCGCAAGTATGAATGCGGCGGCAAAATAAGCCGCGCTCTCAAGCACTGCCCTTGTTCTTTTGCTTTTCACATTTTTCTTTATTTCACTGAATTTTTCCTTTTTAAGAGCCGTTTTCATATTTTTCACATCCGCATTTTTAATAACACGGTATGAGTATAAAACAACGAAAACGAAAAAATTGTCACAACTGGGAAAAGATGAAATTTAAACAAAAAGCCGCCGAAAACACTTGTGCGGTTTAAGCTCTCATAGGTTTTCGGCGGTAATATCTTTTATTACATTTCAGTATATTTATCAATATAAAAATCGGCAGCAAAATTATTTTTTCGATTTGCTGTTGCTTTTGCCTTTTTTGCGGTTTCTGAGCACTATCATAAAGATCATGCCCACTACGCCGCCCACGGCGTTCATCATCATATCCGTCATTGTATCCACAAGACCCAGATAACCGTATTCGCCGTGATATTTTGAAAGGTCAAACATTGCGGTCTCCTCGCCCGGCTTTGCAAGCTGCAGATTTGTGCCGTGCAGGGTATCCATAAGGAATTCGTAAAATTCCCAGCCCACCGCAATGGAAAGCGCAAACATAAGCCCGAAAATTGCCGCAAGAGTTGCGGCGCACTGCCCTTTTTTGCGCTGAATTATACAAGCAAAATCATAGCCGAATGACGCACACACAAATCCCGAAAGAACGTGCATGAATATATCGAACCACCAAAGTTTATCAAACATGCCCATATATGAGCCGATAACTATACCTATAAATATAATAATGCTGAGAAGGGTTTGTGAAAGAGGGGGCACTTCCTCTATGAAAGAGCCGTTGCCGAAAACCTGAAACATATCCCACAGATGGGTAAATATAAAACAAAAAACAGATTCAAAGCCCATTACGAGATCGCCCATTACAAAAGAATATCCGGCGCAAACAAGCAGAGCTATACGCGTAATTATCCAGAAAGCGAACTGAGCCTTGGGTATGCTTTTTGTGGGGTGTTTTTTTATTTTATATGCCATTTTAAAAGTCCTTTTTTGTTAAAGTAAGAGATAGATATAATATAACACAAACGGTGCAAAAGTCAATTGCAATAATAAGGGGGAGCATTTATATTGCTTTAAAACATGCAAAAATCGGAAACAATGCCTGCCTTATGCGCTCGTTTCGCACATTCCCCTCGGATATAAATATGCCTTTTATTTCTTATGAAAATATTATTGAGTTATAAACAAATAATAAACATTTATTTTTTGTGTTGCAAGTTCACAGCGGTTTTATTAAAATTATACAGAAAACACTAAAAATCAGAAACGGAGATTGTTCAGATGGAATATACTTCAAAATACAATGTAAGGACTACAATGTATCAGCAGTTTGAAAATTCCGCTAAAGAAAGAGGCAACAATCCCTGCCTTTATTATTACAACAACACTCTCAGCTGGAATGAAACTGCCAAACTTGTAGACAAATGCGCGGCGGCGCTCAAAGCAAACGGCGTTAAAAAGGGAGACAGAGTTGTTATCTGCCTGCCGAATATGCCGCAGTGTATTGCCGCTATATACGCAGTAAACAAAATAGGCGCAGTAGCTTCTATGCTTCACCCGCTTTCTGTAAAATCAGAGGCTGATTACGCCATTCACCTTGTAGGCGCAAAATTCGCGTTTTGCTTTGATGTTTCGGAAAAGGCATTCAAGGATAACCCGGATGTAACAGTTGTTAAGTGCAAAACTGCATCCTATTTCCCGAAAAATCCTTACGGCTTCATGGCAAATCTTATTTATAAGAAAAAGATTAAGGGCAAAACCGCTCCTGCAACAAATGTTAAAAAGCTTATTGACTGGTCTGACTTCCTTAAAGAGGGCGAGCAGTACATAAAAGAAAACGGTGTGCCTGAAACAGAAACAGATTACACAGCTACTGCCGCTATCATGATGACGGGCGGCACAACAGGCAACCCCAAGGGCGTTATGCTTACTTCGGAGAACATCAACAACCTTTCTTACGAGCTTGTGGATGTTGTTACCACCGTTCTTGAAATGCAGATAGACCAGGATAAAGACGGTATGCTTACCGCTCTTCCCGTATTCCACGGCTTCGGCTTTGCGCTTTGCATGCACGTTTCAATGTGCGTTGGCATGGCTCAGTCCCTGTTCCCGCAGTTTGACGCTAAAATGTGTTCAGACGCTATAAAGAAATATCACCTTAACTATGTTTTCGGTGTTCCTGATTTCTTTGAAAAGGTTTACAAAGCAGGCTATCTCAAGGGCATTGACATGAGCAATATGAAGCTTATCGGCTCAGGCGGAGACGTTGTTCCCTATACCCTTACCGAAAAAATGGATAGACTTCTCAAGGACAACGGCGCAAAATGCCACTTCGTTACAGGCTACGGCCTTACAGAATGTGTAACCGTATGCACATTCACAGACCCGCTTCGTGAAGCTCCTCAGGGATGCATAGGTATTCCTACTTACAATATAGAGGTTATGACCGTTAAGCCCGGCACAACCGAAAAAGTTGTCGGCGAGGACGGCGAACTCTGCGTTTACGGCCCCACACTTATGCAGGGCTATTGGAACGACCCCGAAGAAACTTCAAAAATGCTTGTTAAGCATGAGGACGGCAGAGTATGGCTTCACACAGGCGATATGTGCTATATTGACGAAAAGGGCGATATCTACTACCGTCAGCGTCTCAAGAGAGTATACAAGATAAGCGGTTATCTCGTATATCCCTCATTCATTGAGGAAACATACAGAGCTATGGCAGAAATATATGACTGCTGCGTAATCGGCAAAGAGGACGGCGGCAAGACAATGCTTAAGCTCTTCGTAGTTAAAAACAAAAAATATGCTAAGGACGATGAAGAAGCTCTTACCGAAAAGATCAAGCATTTCGGCGAGCAGAACCTTTCCAAATGGAGCCTGCCCAGAGAGATCGTTTATATTGACGAACTCCCGCGTACTAAAGTAGGCAAGGTAGATTTCAAAGTGCTCAACTGATTTTAACGCCGCGGCAACACCGCGGCGTTTTTTCGTTTATTTTATGCAATGCCGAGGTAATATTGATTTTTATATTGCAGTTTATAAACATATTTGCTAATATTAAAATACTGAATATTAATTAAACAAGGGGAAATCAGATGAACAGTCTTCTTGAAAAAGCGGTTAATTCCGTAGGCGGTTTTATAACTTCGCTCAACTCCGTTTCACAGAAAAAAGTAGAGGCGGATACAAGCGGTGAAATTGATAAAAGCAATTCTGCGCTGCTTGCCAAAGGGGCTCAGGAGGGCGCCGTGCTTCTTAAAAATGACGGCATGCTGCCGCTCACAAACGGCGAACGCATTTCCGTTTTCGGCCGTGTGCAATGCAACTGGTTTTACACTGGTTACGGCTCTGGCGGCGAGGTAAACAGACCTTACGAAGTAAATCTTGTTCAGGGAATACGCGAATGTGCTGATTTGGCGCTGAATGAAAAACTTGCGCAGAAATATGAAAGCTGGTGCGCCGAAAACAAGATCAACGATTCCGTGTGGGGAATGTGGCCGAGATTTTATCCCGAAATGCCCATTGAGGCGTCTGATATTTTTGAAGCATCAAAAGAATCGGATTGTGCCGTTGTTGTTATAGGCCGCTCATCGGGAGAGGACAGGGACTGTGCGCTTGAAAAAGGCAGCTGGTATCTGACCGACGAGGAACGCCGCATTTTAAGCACCGTAACAGATTATTTCCATAAAACGGCGGTAATATTAAACATCGGTTGCGTTATGGACATGGCGTGGATTGAAGACTTCGGCGATAAAATAAACGCCGTGCTGCTGATGTGGCAGAGCGGGCAGGAAAGCGGCACAGCGGCGGCAAACCTGCTGTGCGGCAGGGCTAATCCCTGCGGAGCTCTTACCGACACCGTTGCAAGAGAATATACCGACTATCCGAGTTCTTCGGATTTCGCAAACCATGATTACAACAACTACACTGAGGACATCTATGTAGGCTACAGATATTTTGAAACTTTTGCTCCCGAAAAAGCTATCTATCCGTTCGGCTACGGATTAAGCTACACTGAATTTGAAACGGCTCTCAAAGAAGCAAAAGCAAAAGAGGACGGCTTTTACTTTACCGTATCAGTAAAAAACACAGGCGCCCGTGCAGGCAAAAAGCCTGTTATGCTTTATATAGAAAAACCGCAGGGCGAACTCGGCAACCCATTGAGGGAACTTGCGGCTTTCGGCAAAACAAAACTTCTTGAACCCGGTGAAGAACAGGAAATCGAGCTTTTTGTTTCAATGTATCAGCTTGCATCCTATGATTCGCAGGGCGTTTACGGCTACAGATCATCATACATCACAATGGCAGGCGAATACAGCTTTTATCTTGGGCAGGCAGTTGACAGTGCCGAAAAAGTATTCAGCTATTTCCAGGAAACCGATGCGCTTTATGAGCGTCTTTCAGAAAACCTTGCCCCGTCAGAAAAGTTCGAAATAATCACACCCGTAAAGGGCGTAAACAGGTACATTCCCGTAAAAAGGGCGTGCCCGTTAAGGAAATCAGATTTAAAACAGAAAATAGAGGATGAACTGCCGCAGGCGCTTGTGCCTTCAGACAATAAAGATATTTCGCTGTTTGACGTTGCAGACGGCAAAGCTAAGCTTGAGGATTTCGTTTCCGCTCTCAGCCTTGAAGAACTTGAGGCGCTCACACGCGGCGATTACACAATGGACAGCAAACTCGGCGCAAAGGGCAATGCGGGTGCGTTCGGCGGTGTTTTGCAGCCGCTCAGGGACAAAGGCGTTCCCCCCGTTATCACTACGGACGGCCCATCCGGCATACGTCTGAGCGCTAAGTGCACGCTTATCCCGATAGGAACTCTGCTTGCCTGCTCCTTTGACACACAGCTTGTTGAGGACATTTACTCTGCGGTTGCGGCAGAAATGCTTGACCGGGGCACAGACGTACTGCTCGCACCCGGTATGAATATACACAGAAATCCGCTTTGCGGCAGGAATTTTGAGTATTATTCGGAAGACCCGTATGTTTCGGGCAAAATGGCGGCGGCGGCAGTGCGCGGCATACAGAGCAAGGGCGCTTCGGCGTGCCCCAAGCATTTTGCCTGCAACAACCAGGAATTTGCAAGGACGAAAAATGACTCCCGCGTATCCGAACGCGCTTTAAGGGAAATATATCTCAAGGGCTTTGAGATATGCATTAAAGAAGCATCGCCTAAAAACATAATGACTTCCTACAACAAAACAAACGGCGTTTACAACCACTACGGCTACGAACTTTGCACCGATATTCTTAGAAAAGAATGGAACTACAAAGGCAATGTTATGACCGACTGGTGGATGCAGAAAGGCAGAAGCCCCGAATTTACATGTGTGCGTGACCAGGCTTACAGGGTAAGGGCGCAGGTAGACGTATTTATGCCGGGCGGAAAACGAACCGGAAAGAGGAAGCCGGACGGCACACTGCTTGAATCGCTCGGAAAACCGGGCGGCATCACAGTTGCCGAACTTCAGCGCACTGCAATGAACGTGCTTAAATGCGCTATGGACACTACCGCTTTCAGACGTTTCAGAGAAAACCGGGGTTGACAGCGGTGTTATCATATTAACTGAAAAAACAAACTCGGGAGGATAAATATGAACTACAAACAGGGCCTTGTGCCGGTATCCCTGCTTACGGGCTATCTCGGCGCGGGCAAGACCACTCTTTTAAACCATGTTCTTTCAAATCAGGAAGGCTACCGTGTTGCTGTTATCGTAAATGATATAGGAGAGGTAAATATTGACGCCTCCCTTATCCAAAAAGGCGGCGCCGTTACACAAAAAGATGAAAATCTTGTGCCGCTTTCAAACGGCTGTATCTGCTGCACGCTAAAAGTTGATTTGATGAAGCAGATAATAAGCCTTGCTTCAAGTAAAAAATTTGACTATATTCTTATTGAGGCATCGGGCATATGCGAGCCCGGCCCCATAGCAGGCTCAATCTGTATGCTTGACGGCACAGACCCGTCCGTTGACCTGCCCGCAGTTGCGTATCTTGACAACATCACTACGGTTGTTGACGCAAAGCGCATGGCAGACGAATTCGGCGCGGGAAATTCACTGCTTAAAAAAGATATGGACGAGGAGGATATCGAAAACCTGCTTGTTCAGCAGATAGAATACTGCACAACGATAATTCTCAACAAAGTGGACGAGGTTTCTGACGAAGTAAGGGAAAAAGTGCTTGCAGTAATCAAGGCGCTCCAGCCGCAGGCTAAAATAATTGAAACCACATACGGCAATGTTGATGTTGGCGAGATACTTTCAACCAACCGCTTTGACTATGAAAAGATACTTGAAAGCGCTGGCTGGATACAGGCTATGCGCGGTGAGGGTGAAAACTCTGAAACAAGCCATGACGAGCATGATGAACACGATCATCATGACCATGACCACGATGAGCACCACCATGATGAGCACCACGGCCACCATCATCACCACCACGGCGAGGGCGAAGCGGAGGAGTACGGCATAGGTACTTTCGTTTATCAGAATGTAAAGCCGCTTTCAAAGCAGAAATTTGAGGAATTCGTGTTTGCGAAATGGCCCAAAGAAGTTATCCGCGCAAAGGGACTTTTCTGGATAAAGGAAGACCCCGACACCGCTTATATCTTCGAGCAGAGCGGCAGGCAGAAAACGGCTACCGACGACGGCAAGTGGATAGCCTGCTTCCCGGAAAGAGAGAAGAAGCAGATACTGCAGATGAATCCTGACATCGCCGCCGCGTGGGATCCTACTTACGGCGACAGGATAAATAAAATAGTTTTCATAGGCAGGGATATGGACAAGGCCGCCATTATAAAGGCGCTTGACAACTGCCTTGCTGATTAATACTAAAAGCGCTCCGTGCAGGGGCGCTTTTTACATTTCCGAGCAATGCGTTGTTACATATTTTTTATTGTGTAAATTCCACACATATAACAGGATATTTTTGGTAAGTTAACTTATTGAAACAGATTATTATCTTTTATAT
>ERZ1504234.336-NODE-336-length-12308-cov-3.561495_pt1 | contig 12308 bp, 16 predicted proteins | sample MGYA00572402_ERZ1504234 | MGnify/ENA primary metagenome ERZ1504234 (study PRJEB39906, sample SAMEA3182112) | gut metagenome | biome: human; feature: gut; material: Stool; isolation source: human stools | place: Canada | collected 2013-05-06 ... | reverse complement strand
ATGCCTACCGCGCCGTCCGCCTGCTGTATCAGTCACTGCCCATCAGCCGCATCTGCCGCACGAAGGACCTCGAGTGCTTCCATCTCGACGACTTTGTCGACGACGTCCGCGAGGGTATGCTGAAAAGCCGCTACCGCTGCTATCCCATTCTGGATGAAAACGACCGTGTCGTCGGCACGCTCTCCCGTTACCATCTGATCCGCCCGAAGCGCAAGCGTGTCGTGCTCGTCGATCACAACGAGGCGGCCCAGTCCGTGCCCGGCCTCGATCAGGCGGAAATTCTGGAGATCATCGATCATCACCGCCTTGCGGACATCCAGACGGGCAATCCCATCTATTTCCGCAACGAGCCGGTCGGCAGCACCACGACCATCATCGCCACGATGTATCAGGAAAAGGGCCTCATGCCCTCGGAAAAGCTCGCAGGCATGATGGCAGCCGCCATCGTCTCGGATACCGTCATGTTCAAGTCCCCCACCTGCACCCAGCGCGACCGCAGTATGGCCGAGCGCATGGCGCGCATCGCCAACGTCTCGCTCGAGGAGCTGGGCCAGCAGATCTTCTCCGCCTCGTGGTCGGATGACAAGACGCCGGAGGAGCTGCTGTTCACGGACTTCAAGGATTTCCACATCGCGGGCCACGATCTCGGCGTCGGCCAGATCACCTGCGTGAATTCCGCGCACATCCTCGAGCGCAAGCAGGAGTTCCTCGATATCATGCAGCAGACCATGCAGGAGCGGCACTACAGCCTGATGCTGCTCATGCTGACGGACGTGCTGCTCGAAGGCACGCAGCTCATCTACCTTGGCGACGAGGAGACGATCCAGCAGGCCTTCTCCAGCGAGGCCAAGAACAACGTCGTGTTTCTGCCGGGCGTCATGTCCCGTAAAAAGCAGATCATTCCCACGCTCTCCGCAATGTGGGGCTAAACCGCACCCGAACGGGGATCGCCGTGCCGCTCGGCAGGCTGTAAGGCACAGAAGCATAAAAAAACCGGCAGGGGCCTTTTCGCCTCTGCCGCATTGTTTTCCGTATTTATTTGGGCCAGCCCGCGCAGAGCTTGGCATTGAGCTTGGAATAGATGCGCTCGCGGAACCACGGCTCCGACGAGGCCGCCACGGCCTCATCCAGACCGAACCAGCCCACGCGGCTGTTCTCATCCGGCTTGCAGCGGATGGGCAGCGCCGGGTCCGCCTCCAGCAGATACGTCACGTTCAGGTGCAGGTGTGACGGCACATAGTGCCCGCGCTTTTCGTGCCCGTCCACAGGCAGGATCTCCACGGAGAACAGCTCCGGGCTGACGGCGCGCACAGCGGAAAGCCCGCTCTCCTCCTGTGCCTCCCGCAGAGCGACAGCCAGAAGATCATGGTCGCCGTCGGCATGGCCGCCGAGCCAGGACCAGGAGTCATAGAGATTGTGATAGGCCATGAGCACACGGTCGCGCTCCGGGCTGACGATCCAGCCGGAGGCCGTCAGATGGGCCGAGCGGTTCTCCCGCGTCCACAGGTCCTCCCCCTGCCCGAGCCGCCGCAGCAGCTCCGCGCAGTCCGCCTCCTCCTGCTCGTTCCACGGGCGATAGGCCCGCAGCTGTTCCATGATCCGATCCATGCCGTTTCCTCCGCTTTCTTTCTGTTTTCTGTTTCTGATTTTACAGCGGCTTTGGCCCGCTGTCAACTCCCGAACGCACCTGCGCGGTCCAGAAGAACGAGAAGCCGGACGCTGTCCTCCGTCAGGTCCAGCACCCGCTCCTCTCCCGTTCCGCTGCGGCCGCGCAGGATGTCCGCCGCGATCAGCTTGTCCAGCACGGTGCGGTAATCGCCCTGCGGCACGTCGGAGAGCAGATGATAGCACACCGTCTCCGCCCGCTGCGGCTCATCTGCGGTCTTTTTCAGGCCGTAGTGCTCCGCAAGAACAGCTGCCTCCGCAGCTGCCAGCCGTTTGAGATTTTCGTCGTCCAGCAGCCAGGTCGTCATGCGCGTGTTCGTGTGGAAGCTGTGCTCCAGGATCATCCCGGTCACGCCGAAGGCCGCCGTGAAGCGGATGACCCCGTAATAATCGGCGTTGTGCGCGCTGTTCCAGCGGACGCGCGTCTGCGCGGGCTGCAGCGTTCCCATCGTCTTATGGATGCACTCCGCCAGCTCGGCAGCCAGCCCGATTCCCTTCCCGCTGACCGGATAAAAGACGACGGGATAGTCCACGCTTTCGCAGACCCCGTTTCCCGCTGCGTTGCTGTGCAGGCTGAGGAACAGATCGCAGTCCTTCGCCGCCAGCGCGCGGGTATAGAGCGGCGGGTCGTCCTGCCGCGCGGCGCGCGTGCAGACCACGGTCACGCCGTAGGCCTCCAGCTCCTGCTGCAGCAGGCGCTGCAGCGTAAACATCCGGTCGCCCTCAAAGTAGCCGCACCGTGCGGGGCTTTGATTCTGGCCGGTCCCATGGCCGGCATCGAGACAAATTTTCATGCTGCATTGCTCCTTTCATGCTGTGTTCCGAAATAAAAGCTGATGACGACCGTAAACACGGTCAGAAATTCCTGCGCCGAGACACACCGCTGCAGCGCAAGCGCGGCAAAGACCCCCGTCAGCGTCACCGTGACGAGCGACTTGACCGTCAGCAAAGCGGATAACCGATCCTTCATGTCTTCCCCCCTTCCAGGCAGTCCATTCTGTGCGAGATCGCCGTGACCCGATCCTCCAGGACCGGGATGCGCTCTCCGAAGCCGTTGTGACGGTCCACTTTTTTCTCGAGCTGCTCGATCCGATAATTTGTCAGCCGGGCCGAGGTCAGGATCCCGCCGAGGGTGCCTGTCAGCGTTCCGGCCAGCGACAGCAGCGCGATGAGAACGTCTTGTTCCATGTTGCCGTATACCTCCTTTCACCCATACCGCGCAGCCGGTGAATTCTTAACGGAAAATGTTGTTTTTCCCTGCCGAAGTTGAAAAATTTTAATTCATGTGCTACACTGAATGCTGTCGAATGCAGAAACTTGCCGTCGCAGCCCGAAGCCGCGCGGCACGGAAAGGAGAGTCCGGATGAAGCAGCAGATCACCAAGCGCGCCATCACCGAGTCGTTCCGGGCACTTCTGGCCGTCAAGCCGCTGGACAAGATCACCGTCCGCGATATCGTCGAGGACTGCGGGCTGACGCGCAATACCTTTTATTACCATTACGAAGACGTCTACGATCTGCTGAGCGACGTGCTGGAGTCCGAGATCGAGCGGGCGCTGTCCGTCCCCGCAGGCGGGGCCTCCTGGGAGACCATGCTGCTCGATATGCTCAGCTTTCTCACCGATTCGCCGCAGATCGGCCGTCATATTTTCCAGTCGAAATGTCAGGATGCCATGCGCGTCTACCTCAGCAAGGTCATCTCCGAGCTGTCGGACCGCTATATCGAGCAAAACGTCCGCGATCTGGACTACAGCCAGCAGGACCGCAAGCTCATCTGCGACATCTGCTGCCACGCCCTCTACGGCCTGCTGGAGGAATGGCTGACGGGCCGCTCCGACGTCGCGCTCGAGGCAGAGCTTCGCCGCGTCGCCCAGCTGTTCGAGGGCACGGTGCGCCATGCGCTGGAATTCAGCGCCGCTCATCCGCGCACCTGAATGCCATACAAATATCCCGGAGTGTATGGATTTTGCACATCGCTCCGGGAATGAATGATGACTAGCAGAGGCTGACCCGCTATGCTATAGGGGTGGTTTTTTGAGTCTCGCAGAACACAGGAGGAGATCAACATGCAGGCTCTGCTGCTCAATGGCAGCCCGCGCGGCGCTGCCAGCAATACGCTGCGACTTTCCCGCGCCTTTTTGCAGGGTACAGGCTGGCCGTTTGAGACGTTTTCTCTGACAGAAAACCGCATCGAGCCCTGCCGGGGCTGCATGGCCTGCTGGCGCAGCGGCGCCCCCTGCACGATTGCGGACGATTTCTCTGCTTTTGTCGGACAGTTCCGCCGGGCAGACGTGCTGATTGCGAGCTTCCCCCTGTATTATTTTGGTCTTCCCGCTCAGCTCAAAGCCCTGCTGGATCGGACGATCAGCCTGATGGAGCCATACCACGGCCAGACGCCGGAGGGCGGGCACTGCTCGTTCCAGACGCTGCGGGACCCGGCGCTGCGGCGCAAGAAGCTCGTCGTCATCTCCTCATGCGGCTATACGGAGGCCGCGCCCATGTATGAAGCGCTGCTGGCCCAGCTCGACCGGCTGTGCAGCGGCCGGAATTATACGCCCCTGTTTTTCCCGCAGGGCGAGCTGCTCCCGGTGGAAAAGCTGGACGGGCCGCGGGCCCGCCGTCTGCAGGCCTTCGAGGCGGCAGGCCGGGAATATGCCGAAACGGGAACGCTCTCGGAGCAGACGCTTGCCGGGGTGCAGCGGCCGATGGTCGATCCCCGTGTCTATGAAATTCTCGCCCGCGCGCAGTGGCGCGGCGGTGCGGAAAGGAACAAACAGCCATGAAGCAAAACGACAATCTGGTCAAGCTGGCCAAAATCACCAATACGGCCGCCTCGTTTCTGATCTTTCTGGCGGGCCTGATGCTGATCTTCCTGCCCAGCACGGAGGTCACATCCCTGCAGCGGACAGTGCTTGCCGTTTTATTTCTGCTGACCGGCGCCGCCAAAATGATCGGCTACTACTCCAACGATCTCTACCGCCTCGCCTTTCAGTTTGACTTTGCCATCGGCATCCTGTGCGCCCTGCTGGCAGGGCTTCTGGCCTTCCTGCCGCAGCGCGTTCTGCCGACACTTCCGGTGCTGCTGAGCGTCTATGTTATTCTGGATGCCCTGCTGAAGCTGCAAATCGCGATGGATGCCCGCCGCTTCGGCATGGAGAGCTGGGTCGCCATTCTCTGCTCCTCCCTGCTGCTCGGCCTCGGCGGCCTGTTCGCCCTTTCGGCGCTGTATTCCAGCTTCCTCACGCCGTCCGTCGCCATCGGCATCGCGCTGGGGCTCGATGGTCTGCAGAATGCCTGGATCACCATGCACACGGTGCGCGTCCGCGCACGCAAGAAAAATCTTTCCGAAAAGTTTGGACTGGAGAATCATGAAGAAGATCCTGATTGACGTATTCGGCAGCGACCATCCCGAGCAGCTGCTCGAGGGCTGCGCCCGCTGCACGCTGGAGGTCCCGGACGTCATGCTCGTCCTGCCCGGCGAGGAGGCCATGCTCCGTGCGGAGCTGGAAAAATATCCCTGCAATTGGGATGCGCTGGAATTCATGCCCGCATCCGAGATCATCACAAATCACGACGATCCCATCGACGCCGTCATGCACAAGCGCGACTCCACGCTCGTCAAGGGCATGCAGCGCCTGAAGCGCGACCCAGAGCTTGCCGGCATGCTCACCGCCGGGAGCACCGGCGCAGCACTCGCTGGCGGCGTGGCCTATGCCGGGCGCATCCGCGGCGTGCGCACGCCCGCGCTTGCCACATTCCTGCCGTCCGTCCCCGGCCGCAGGCTGTGCCTTGCCGACTGCGGCGCAAACGTGGACTGCAAACCCGAGCGCATGGAGCAGTTTGCCCTGATGGCCACGGCACTCATGCAGAGCTGCGGCGTGGAGGAGCCGCGCATCGGCCTTCTGTCCGTCGGCGTGGAGGAGAGCAAGGGCAGCCACTTTATCCGCGAGGTCTATGACCTGCTCGAGCGCCTGCCGATCTGCTTCACCGGCATGATGGAGGCGCGCGACGCCCTGTCCGGCGAGTACGACGTCATCGTAGCCGAAGGCTTCTCCGGCAATGTGCTGCTGAAGACCGTTGAGGGCACGGGCCTGTTCACGGCCGCCCGGCTGCGCGCCAGCGCCGATCCCGCCGTCCGTGCCGCGGGCGACACCATTGCCGCCGAGCTGGACTTTGCCTCAAACGGTGCGTCCATGCTGCTCGGCCTGCCAAAGCCCTTCCTGAAGGCGCACGGCAGCGCAAACGCCGCCACGATTCCAAACGCCGTCCGCCAGCTCCTGCAGCTGAGCGAGCTGGACTTTCCCGAGCGCCTGCAGGCTCTGCTCGCCCGCACGGCCGAGCTGCAGAAGACCTGAAAATACAGCAAAAGCCCGAGGCTTTCGCCCCGGGCTTTTTGCCCATCGGGGAACCCCTTCGGGCTTTCCCGACGATTGGATCACAGTCCGCTGCGCGCACGGATCATCCGCCGTTGGCAGACGATCCGCACACTGGCGGACTGAGCGGTATTTTCTCCGACGTACATGCCGCCGGAGAAAATGATCTCACTTCCTTCGCCGCCTGCGGGCGGCGAACTCTGCGAGGCTTTTAACGAAACGCCGCATGAGGGCGGAATTGCGTGCATGCGAAAAGAGCCGCTGAGGTTTCCCTCAGCGGCTCAAGATGCGATATGCAGGAATTAGTTCTCAGCAGTCTCGATGACGACGCCGGAACCGACGGTACGACCGCCTTCACGGATAGCGAAGCGGAGGCCCTTCTCGATAGCGATCGGGGTGATCAGCTCGACATCCATGTCGATGTTGTCGCCAGGCATGCACATCTCAACACCCTCGGGGAGGCTGATGATGCCGGTGACGTCGGTAGTACGGAAATAGAACTGCGGACGATAGTTGTTGAAGAACGGGGTATGACGGCCGCCTTCTTCCTTGGACAGGACGTAGACCTGGCCACGGAACTTGGTGTGCGGATGGATGGAGCCCGGCTTGCAGAGGACCTGGCCACGCTCGATGCTCTTCTTGTCAACGCCGCGAAGCAGAGCGCCGATGTTGTCGCCGGCTTCTGCGTAGTCCAGCAGCTTGTGGAACATTTCGATATCGGTGACGACGGTGGACTTCTTCTCTTCCATCAGGCCAACGATCTCGACCGGCTCGTTCTTCTTGACGATACCACGCTCGACACGACCGGTGGCGACGGTGCCGCGGCCGGAGATGGTAAAGACGTCCTCGACCGGCATCAGGAAGGGCATGTCAGCCTTGCGGTCCGGGGTCGGGATATAGTCGTCAACTGCGTCCATGAGCTCCTTGATGGAGGCATAGGCGGGGTCGTTGGGGTCGTTGCTCTCGCAGGTCAGAGCCTGCAGAGCAGAGCCCTTGATGATGGGCACTTCGTCGCCCGGGAACTCGTAGTAAGACAGGGTCTCGCGGACTTCCATCTCGACGAGCTCGAGCAGCTCCTCGTCATCGACCTGATCGCACTTGTTCAGGTAAACAACGATAGCGGGAACGCCGACCTGACGGGCCAGCAGCAGGTGCTCCTTCGTCTGGGCCATGGGGCCGTCGGAAGCAGCGATAACCAGGATAGCGCCGTCCATCTGAGCAGCGCCGGTGATCATGTTCTTGATATAGTCGGCGTGGCCCGGGCAGTCGACGTGAGCATAGTGACGCTTCTCGGTCTCGTACTCAACGTGAGCGGTGTTGATTGTGATACCACGAGCCTTCTCTTCCGGAGCCTTATCGATGGAATCATAGGCCTCGAACTGAGCCTTGCCCTGGAGGGACAGCCACTTGGTGATGGCGGCGGTCAGCGTGGTCTTGCCGTGGTCAACATGGCCGATGGTGCCGATGTTAACATGAGGCTTAGTTCTTTCAAATTTCTGCTTTGCCATTGAAAAATCCTCCTGTTTGATTCGTAAATGGTAAAAACTTTATATTCGCTTACTTACACTATACACCAAAAGGTGTGCAATAGCAAGCATTTTTTACTTGGAGCTGCGTTTTTCTACGATTTCCTGCTGAATGGACTTCGGCAGTTCGACGTAGTGGCTCGGCTCCATGGAATACTGTCCACGGCCCTGCGTGCGGCTGCGGAGATCGGTTGCATAGCCGAACATCTGCGACAGAGGCACGTTGGCATCCACCTGCGTGGAGCCGTTTCTCGGGATCATGCCGAGGATGTTGCCGCGGCGGGCAGAGATATCGCCGATAACATCGCCCATATACTCTTCCGGCACGATAACGCTGACCTTCATGATCGGCTCGAGGATAACCGGCTGCGCCTTGCGGCAGGCCTCCTTGAAGGCCATGGAACCGGCGATCTTAAAGGCCATCTCAGAGGAGTCGACCTCATGGTAGGAGCCGTCATACAGCGTGACCTTAACGTCCACGACGGGATAGCCTGCCAGAACACCGGCCTGCATCGCGCCCTGGATACCGGCGTCGACCGCGGGAATGTATTCCTTCGGGATGGCGCCGCCGACAATGGCATTGATGAACTCATAGCCCTTGCCGGACTCGTTCGGCTCGAGCTTGATCTTGACGTGACCGTACTGGCCCTTACCGCCGGACTGACGGGCATACTTCATATCGACGTCTGCCTTGCCCTTCACGGTTTCCTTGTAAGCGACCTGCGGTGCGCCGACATTGGCCTCGACCTTGAACTCGCGCAGCAGGCGATCGACGATGATCTCCAGATGCAGCTCACCCATACCGGCAATGATGGTCTGACCCGTCTCTTCGTCGGTGTAGGTCTTGAACGTCGGGTCCTCTTCGGCCAGCTTCATCAGGGCGATGCCCATCTTCTCCTGACCGGCCTTGGTCTTCGGCTCGATGGCCACGCGGATAACGGGCTCGGGGAATTCCATGGACTCGAGGATGATCGGATGCTTCTCATCGCAGAACGTGTCGCCGGTCGTGGTGTTCTTCACACCGACGGCGGCGGCGATATCGCCGGCATAGACCGTGTCGATATCCTCGCGGTGATTGGCGTGCATCTGCAGGATGCGGCCCAGACGCTCGCGGGTGCCCTTCGTGGAGTTCAGAACGGTCGAGCCCTTGTCGAGGCTGCCGGAATAAACACGGAAGAAGCACAGCTTGCCGACATACGGGTCGGTCGCGATCTTGAAGGCCAGAGCGGAGAACGGTGCGTTGTCGTCGGCCGGGCGGAAGTCCTCTTCGTCGGTCTTCGGGTTCACACCGGCGATGCCCTTCTTGTCGAGGGGAGACGGCATGAAGTCGACGATGGCGTCGAGCAATTCCTGAACGCCCTTGTTCTTATAGGAGGTGCCGCAGGTCACGGGCACCATCTGCACGGCGATGGTCGCCTTGCGGATGGCAGCGCGGATCATGTCCTCGGGCACTTCCTCACCGCTGAGATAGAGCTCCATGATGGCGTCGTCCTGATCGGAGACGGAATCGAGCAGCTTCTCGTGGTATTCCTGTGCAAGCTCGACCAGATCCTCGGGGATCTCCTCCTCGCGGACATCCTTGCCCAGCTCATCGTAGAAGACATAGGCCTTCATGCGGATCAGGTCGACCACGCCGCGGAAATCGGACTCCGCACCAATGGGGAGCTGAATGGGGACGGCGTTACACTTCAGCCGTTCATGCATCATGTTGAGAACATTGTAGAAATTCGCACCCATGATGTCCATCTTATTGATATACACCATGCGCGGGACATGATACTTGTCGGCCTGACGCCAGACGGTCTCCGTCTGGGGCTCCACGCCGCCCTTTGCGCACAGCACCGTCGAGCACGCGCAGGGAACGCTCGACCTCAACCGTGAAGTCAACGTGGCCCGGGGTGTCGATGATGTTGATGCGGCAGTGACGCCAGAAGCAGGTCGTTGCAGCAGACGTGATGGTGATGCCGCGCTCCTGCTCCTGCTCCATCCAGTCCATGGTAGCCGTGCCCTCGTGGGTCTCACCGATCTTGTAGGTGCGGCCGGTGTAGAACAGGATACGCTCGGTCGTGGTGGTTTTGCCGGCGTCGATGTGCGCCATGATACCAATATTTCTTGTATTCTCAAGCGAGTATTTTCTCGGCATTGGGTAACTCCTTTGATTTGTTTACCAGCGGAAATGGGAGAATGCCTTGTTCGCTTCTGCCATCTTGTGGGTATCTTCGCGCTTCTTCACAGAGGCGCCGGTGTTGTTGCAGGCGTCCATGATCTCGCCGGCGAGGCGCTCTTTCATGGTCTTCTCGCTGCGCTTGCGGGAATAAGCAGTCAGCCAGCGCAGGCCGAGCGTCTGACGGCGCTCCGGGCGAACCTCCAGAGGAACCTGATAGGTTGCGCCGCCCACGCGGCGGGACTTGATTTCCAGGGAAGGCATGATGTTTTCCATAGCCTGCTGGAAAGCGTCCAGACCGTTCTTGCCGGTCTTGGTCTCGACGATCTGGAATGCGTCATAGACGACGCGCTGGGCAACGCCCTTCTTGCCGTCGAGCATGACGCTGTTGACGAGCTTAGTCACCAGAGTGGAATTATAGACAGGATCCGGAAGGACCTCTCTCTTGGGAACATTACCTCTTCTGGGCACTTCGCTTCCCTCCTTCATAAAAAAATGATTTCATAGGTACTTCAATAGCCCTTGCTACTGTTGGTGCCGTGCCAGAGATTCCCAAAAACGTATTTTCAAGAACATCATGGCAAGGCGGGATGCCTTGCGGCACGGGGAATTACTTCTTCTTGGCCTTCGGACGCTTCTGACCGTACTTGGAACGGGCCTGCATACGGCCATTCACACCCTGGGTATCGAGCGTACCGCGGATGATGTGGTAACGCACGCCGGGGAGGTCCTTGACACGGCCGCCGCGGATCAGAACGACGGAGTGCTCCTGCAGGTTGTGGCCGACACCGGGGATATAAGCGGACACTTCGTAGCCGTTCGTCAGGCGGACACGCGCGATCTTACGCAGAGCGGAGTTCGGCTTCTTCGGGGTGGTGGTTCTGACTGCGGTGCAGACGCCTCTCTTCTGGGGAGAAGACAGGTCGGTGGCACGGTTCTTCAGGGTGTTGAGGCCCTTCTGCAGTGCAGGTGCGGTGGACTTGTAGGTCGCCTGCTCTCTGCCCTTTCTGACCAGCTGATTAAAAGTAGGCATGATGTTCTCCTTTCTTGCAAAAATCTGCTGCTTTGCAGCGTTTATCTTATCCCGGAATATCTGGAAATATTCCGCAGATAACGAGATCAGATGACCCCGGCAGCGGTAGCCGCCACGGAAATGCCGCAGGCCTGCCCGAGCTGACGGGCGGACGCAGCCGTCTCGACCGGGATACCGGCGAGCGTGCATGCCTCGCGGATGGGGTCAGTCAGCGCGGGATCCGCATCGTCCGCAAGGAAGACCTTGCGCACTCTGCCGTCGGCAAGTGCCCGGCGGAGCTGCTTGACTCCGACGATCCGCGCTGCATAGTTGAGTTCTTCGAGCACCGTTTTACACCTCCGGATTGCTCGGTTTGCATGCTCACGCAATCATGAATTATAGCAGAATGAAGCGAAATAGTCAATCTTTTTTGCACGTTTTGCCGGAATTTTTTCTGAAGTCCGGAGAAAATTCACTTTTCTCCCGTCTGTTCCGCAGGCTCTTCCACCATTTCGCCCAAAAACTCGCGCAATTCCGCGGCAATTTTGCACACCGGCGCATGGAGGCACGCCGGGAAATCGCAGTCCACGGCACCGTCGTCCGTGTCGGCCATCACAACGCGCGACGCATCGAGCGCGCGGCAGTAGCCGGAAAAGCACTGTTCCATCCGATTTTTCTCCTTTCCCGCGCAGCCGTTTTCGATTCCCGCTTGTAAAAACCGGGTGGCTGCATTATAATAAAACCAGATCAGAGGATCTGAAAAAAGCATCGACAGACAGGAGGCGCGCCATGCTGGCACTCTGGATCCTGCTGGGGCTGTGCGCGTTCCTCGCGCTGCTCCTGCTGCTTCCGCTGCATATCTATCTTGCCTTTACGCCGGAGGCGGGGTTTTCGTTTTACGCCCGCTATACGTTCCTGACCATCCGCCCGGACAGCGAGCCGAACGAAAAGCTTATGGAGCAGGTCTTCACGCTGCTCGGTCTGCGCGACGTCAGCAGCACGGCCAACGCACGCAGCGCCGTCTCTGCCAAGGGTGTTGCCGCCACGCTGTGTGAGCTCGGCGCTGTGCTGCGCACCCTGCTCGGGCGCGTGTTCTGGCTGCTGCACCGCGGCACGTTCCGCCGCTTTTCCCTGCACATCGCCGTCGGCGCGGGCGATCCTGCCGATGCGGCGCTGGACTACGGCATGGTGTGCGCGGCGCTGTATCCCGTGCTCGGGCTGCTGCAGTCCGCCATCCGCTTTCGCAGACCGGACATCGCCGTGACCTGCACGGAGGAGCCGCAGACGAACGTCGAATTTTCCGCAAAATTCTCGCTTCGCGCTATTCTCATCGTGCGGGCCTTCTTCCATCTGCTGGCGGAGAATGTCCGCAATACCTTATAAATAAGGAGGAGCGTCATGAAAGAGCTTCTGAAAGTATTGGAATTCACCGCCGACCGCACGCAGGCCCTTGCGGATTCGCAGTCCGTTGCGGGCGAACCGCTGCACGTCGGCGACGTCACGCTCATTCCCGTCAGCAGCATCTCCCTGTCTCTTATACACATCTGACGCTGCCGACGAATAGAGAGG
>ERZ1504234.330-NODE-330-length-12377-cov-4.405778_pt1 | contig 12377 bp, 11 predicted proteins | sample MGYA00572402_ERZ1504234 | MGnify/ENA primary metagenome ERZ1504234 (study PRJEB39906, sample SAMEA3182112) | gut metagenome | biome: human; feature: gut; material: Stool; isolation source: human stools | place: Canada | collected 2013-05-06 ... | reverse complement strand
GGGCCGTATCGTCCGAAAGATGCCGGGTATGCGGCGAAGGGCAGTGCACTGAAACAGCATGTGATGGCCCCGCTGATTTCTTACTTTCGTGATGCGCGCGCGGCCCTGGGGATAACGGCAAAACAGATTGCAGATGCCACAGGAAAGAAAAACATGGTGTCGCACTGGTTCAGTGCCAGTCAGTGGCAGCTACCGAACGAAAGCGATTATCTGAAATTACAGTCGCTGTTTGCCCGGGTGGCAGAAGAGAAACATCAGCGGGGAGAACTGGAAAAGCCCCACCACCAGCTGGTGGATACGTATACGTCACTGAACCGGCAGTATGTGGAGCTGCAGAGTGAATATAAGCATCTGCGGCGGTATTTTGGTGTGACGGCGCAGGTGCCGTACACGGATGTGTGGACACATAAACCGGTGCAGTTCTATCCCGGGAAACATCCGTGCGAAAAACCGGCAGAAATGCTGCAGCAGATAATCAGCGCAAGCAGTCGTCCGGGTGACCTGGTTGCAGATTTTTTTATGGGCTCAGGTTCAACGGTAAAAGCTGCACTGGCGCTCGGGCGTCGTGCGATTGGCGTTGAACTGGAGACCGGACGTTTTGAGCAGACAGTCAGGGAAGTTCAGGATTTAATCGTTTGAAACGGATGAGATTGCAGAATTAATTACGCACCATTATTATTCTGCTCCCGGCCCTTTAGCTCAGTGGTGAGAGCGAGCGACTCATAATCGCCAGGTCGCTGGTTCAAATCCAGCAAGGGCCACCATCACATACCGCCATTAGCTCATCAGGAAAGAGCGCCAGCCTTCGAAGCTGGTTGCGCGGAGTTCGGGTCCCCGAAGGCGGTCCATTATCTGTATCCTGCGTTGTTAGCTCAGCCGGACAGAGCAATTGCCTTCTAAGCAATCGGTCACTGGTTCGAATCCAGTACAACGCGCCACACTTATTTTCCCTGGCTCGCTTTTGCGGGCTTTTTTTTAAATGTCTCACAATTCAGGCGGTTGACTGTTGTCTGGTTTGCGGGGAGTTTGTTAAAAGAAACTGGCATGGTGAATCCCCCTGTGCGGAGGGGCAATCAGCGAGTAGGTATATGGGATAATCGCGGATTCAGGTGCTGGTACTGAATTCACCGGGAGGCACCCGGCACCATGCAATGGCACATAGCGCCACTCTCCAGCCCCTCTCCGGAGGGGCTTTTCTGTGCCGGATACATCACAGTTTCTGGAACCTTAGGTACTACAGTATCAGTCAGGGTGCTATATTTTCAGATGTGATGAAAGCCTGTCAGCAGGCAGGGCGTATCGGAAATGACCCAGTAGAGAAAACGTTGACTCAGATACCGGTGCTGAGTTACCGGGAAACCGGCATCACATGACCGCTATCCTTCCAGGCCCATCCGCTCCGGTGGGCCTTTTTACTGCAGAAAACAGGTTCCCCGTTAAATGCTATGTTGCTCACAATTCAGTAAGTTGACAGTTGCCTGTCAGACTGGGCATTTGTTAAAAAAATTTCGCATGGTGAATCCCCCTGAGCGGAGGGGCGACTGGTGACGGTATAATCTCTGATTATCAAAACGAGAATGACGCGGGTTTAGTGGCACCGGGCTGAACTCACCGGGAGGCACCCGGCACCATGTGCATGATGATACAGATACGCGGCTTTAGCCCCTCTCCGGAGGGGCTTTCTTATGGACAAAAAAAGCCCGCGCTGGGAGACGCGGGCGGCAAGGAATAAACAATAAAACGTGAAGTAATATTTCAGCTGGCGAATAATACCCCATAGTAATCACTCTGCGCAACTGCGCGGTCTTTTTCGAATTGCGGGCTGTAGTCTCCCTTCTGCCATTGTCCTGTAACTTCCGGACTTCAGCCTGCTCCTTATCTGACTCACAACATTATCCCGCCCGGGAGGATTCATGGCATTTAAACACTATGACGTGGTCAGGGCGGCATCGCCGTCAGACCTTGCGAAACGACTGACACAAAAACTGAAGGAGGGCTGGCAGCCGTTTGGTAGTCCGGTGGCCATAACCCCTTATACCCTGATGCAGGCGATTGCAGCAGAAGGTGATGTGGTCGTCAGTGGTGCAACTGAGCCGGAGTGGTACTACGTCATCGTACTGGCCGGGCAATCCAATGCCATGGCTTACGGTGAAGGGCTTCCGCTTCCGGATTCATACGATGCGCCCCATCCGCGCATTAAGCAACTGGCCCGTCGTAACACAGTGACTCCCGGTGGTGAAGTATGCGTATTTAACGACATCATTCCTGCTGACCATTGTCTGCATGATGTTCAGGATATGAGTACGATTAACCATCCCCGGGCTGACCTGAGCAAAGGGCAGTACGGCTGTGTCGGACAGGGCTTACATATTGCCAAAAAACTGCTTCCGTATATCCCTAATAATGCGGGGATCCTGCTGGTACCATGCTGTCGTGGTGGTTCGGCATTCACCCAGGGCACGGAGGGGACATTCAGCGAGTCCACGGGAGCCAGTCAGGATTCGGCTCGCTGGGGAGTGGGTAAGCCGTTATATCAGGATCTGCTTTTCCGCACGAAGGCAGCATTGCAGAAAAACCCGAAAAACGTTTTGCTGGCGATATGCTGGATGCAGGGGGAATTCGATATGACGAATGCCAGTTACGCCCAGCAGCCAGCAGCATTTCTTGCAATGGTACAGCAGTTCCGTGCTGACCTTGCCGGGCTGGCGGCGCAGTGTCACGGTGGAAGTCCGGCATCAGTCCCCTGGATTTGTGGCGACACGACATACGCGTGGAAACAAGAACACGGTACGCAATATGAAGTGGTATATGGTGCATATAAAGGTAAAGAATCCCAGCAGATTTATTTTGTTCCCTTTATGACCGATGGTAGCGGAGTTAATACACCGACAAACAACCCGTCAGAAGATCCTGCTATTGCCGGGTCTGGTTATTACGGTTCGGCATCCCGAACGAACAAAAACTGGGTATCATCAAATCGCCCGACGCATTTCAGCTCATGGGCGCGTCGTGGCATTATTCCCGATCGTATGGCAACTGCTATTCTGAACGTAGCCGGTCGCACCTTAGCCTTCATTAGTGGTAAGGCACCGGAAATCAAACCCTCGCCCGGCGGCGACACGCCATCGGGGCCGTCTGAAGATGCATCCGTACGCACAATCTCCCTGTTGCCGACAGCCGGAGATGCTGCTGCGCAGGGCTGGAGCATTAAGGACGGCGGAATTCAGTTGTCGGGTGGTGTATTTAAGATCGCCAAGCAGAGCAATAAAGCCTGGTCCCTGACGCGCCCGGTGGATGACGCAGTCTCCCTGCTGACACGGGGTGGCAGACTGAGCTGTAAGTTTCGACTGTCAGGCGCACTGACCAACAACCAGTTCGGTCTGGGAATTTATCTGTATACCGATGTAGCGTTACCTGACGTCGTGGCGATGACCGGGACTGGTAACCCGTTCCTGATGTCGTTCTTCACCCAAACCACAGACGGCAAACTGAATCTGATGCATCACAAGAAAGCAGGAAACACAAAGTTGGGCGAGTTCGGGAATTACAGTAACGACTGGCAGACGCTGGAGCTGGTGTTCACCGCCGGCAGTGCCACGGTTACTCCGAAACTGAATGGAGTGGCTGGCCCGGCATTCCAGGCCATAAAAGACAGTCTGGCAGTGGGACTAAATGCACTGACGCTGACGGATATTACCAAAAATGCAACGTATGGCGTTGAGATAGAAAGTCTGGTGCTGGAGATAAATGCACCGGCATCATCATAAAAAGTGAGCCAGTCAAATGGAAGGTATCGTTAAACTCACCGGTAGTGTCAGTGGATCGTCTGAGACGCTTGCATGAGTTATCAGAGCCATCAGTAGTTAACTGGTGGCTTTTTTATTGTTGTCAGCTTCCGGATAACGGGAGACGGGGTATGTACCAGATGGAAAAAATCACAACAGGTGTGTCATACACCACGTCAGCGGTGGGAACGGGCTACTGGTTCCTGCAGTTGCTGGACAGGGTTTCCCCGTCTCAGTGGGCGGCAATAGGCGTGCTGGGGAGGCTGCTGTTTGGGCTGCTGACATATCTGACTAACCTGTATTTCAAAATCAGAGAGGACCGTCGTAAGGCTGCACGGGGAGAGTAATTCAATGACTCAAAACTATGAACTGATTGTGAAAGGGATCCGCAATTTTGAGAATAAAGTTACGGTAACTTTAGCGTTACGGGACAAAAAACGCTTTGACGGTGAAATTTTTGACCTGGACATCTCGCTGGACCGTGTTGAAGGTGCCGCGCTGGAGTTTTATGAGGCAGCAGCCAGAAGGAGCATCAGACAGGTCTTCCTGGATGTTGCTGCCGGGTTATGTGAAGGGGATGAGCAGTCGCCGGAAAAGCGCCCCGTAATTTTAGAGGCGCAGGATGTGTTGATAACCTACAGAGGAAAACTACCGGGAATAATTACGGGTTCTCTGAAGAGTCCGCCGAAATGGTAATTTTACCAGCATATTTTTCATCCAGTAATACAGCAAGCCGCCTGAAAGAGTCTTGTTGTTCCTGAGACCATTTGGGATTGCATGATTCAAACTGGATTGATGCCAGCGTTGATTGCATCTGTTCCCTTGGAATTGAGAATGCCAGATATGAGAAGGCGACGGTAAGGGTATTCACGTCTTCCCGAAGCCTGGAAATGCTGTCGAGCAACTCCTGTAGAGAAATGGTGTTATTGTCCATAAATAATCCTCATGATTGTATTGACCTGTTAGCAGCCTGAGGCAACAGGCTGGAACTGATAAACATATCCAGGGCTCAGAAACCGATAAATCCTGATAAATATCCATGAACACCAAAATCAGATACGGCCTGTCGGCTGCCGTTCTGGCGCTGATTGCCGCTGGTGCGCCTGCGCCTGACATTCTCGACCAGTTTCTGGATGAAAAGGAAGGTAACCACACCACGGCATACCGTGATGGCGCGGGTATCTGGACCATCTGCCGCGGTGCCATCCTGGTGGATGGCAAACCTGTCGTTCCGGGCATGAAGTTGTCGAAGGAAAAATGCGACCGGGTTAACGCCATTGAGCGTGATAAGGCGCTGGCATGGGTGGAGAAAAACATCAAAGTGCCATTGAGCGAACCCCAGAAAGCGGGGATCGCGTCATTCTGTCCGTACAACATTGGTCCCGGTAAGTGTTTCCCGTCGACGTTTTATAAACGAATTAATGCAGGTGATCGCAGGGGAGCGTGTGAGGCGATTCGCTGGTGGATTAAGGACGGTGGCAGAGACTGCCGTATCCGCTCAAATAACTGTTATGGTCAGGTATCCCGTCGTGACCAGGAGAGCGCGCTGGCGTGCTGGGGAATCGACAGATAAGCAGAATATTTTGCTGAAAAATAAGGCATGGCCACGCGGGCGGATAACATGAAATCCTGCGAACTGGCGAAACGTAAGTGAATAAAAGTAAAAACCCCGTTTGTTGGCACCAAGCGGGGTTTTGTGTTTCCTGACTCCGGAAAAGTCAAAGGAGAAAGTGTGTTTGATTTTAGCAAACTGATTCGAGTGATGGCTGAAAAATTATCCACCTGGAAGTTCATTCTTATCTGGCTGGTGTTTGTGATTATGGCCTCCGGTTATTTCATCGGTCAGATACGCTGGTGGTGAAATGAACCGCGTACTGTGCGTGGTCATCATTGCCCTGCTGGTGGCCTGTGGTGCGCTTAGTCTGGGGCTGAATCATTACCGTGATAACGCCATTACCTACAAAGCCCAGCGCGACAAAAATGTCAGAGAACTGAAGCTGGCGAACGCGGCAATTACTGACATGCAGATGCGTCAGCGTGATGTTGCTGCGCTCGATGCAAAATACACGAAGGAGTTAGCTGATGCGAAAGCTGAAAATGAAACTCTTCGCGCTGACGTTGCCGCTGGTCGTAAGCGCCTGCGTATCAACGCCACCTGTCCAGGTCCCGTGCGTGAAGCCACCGGCACCGCCCGCGTGGATAATGCAACCGGCCCCCAACTGGCAGACACCGTTACACGGGATTATTTCACCCTCAGAGAGCGGCTGATGACGATGCAGAAGCAACTGGAAGGGGCGCAGGAATATATCCGTACTCAGTGCCTGAAATAAGTTTTGTTGATGCGCCGTATCGTCGCTGTATTCCCTCATTAACAGAGACCGCAGCCCGACAGGGAGACTCCTCTGCGCGAGTATGCGGGGATAATCAAAAACGATACACACCGGGGTTTACCGCGTTAACGGAGCGCGGCGTTGTCCCCTCATAGTCGCCTGTCCGGTGCGATGGTGGAAGAAACCGGATGTTTATCACTATTAATTGATGACACAGAAATGGATTCATTGAATTTCAGCACGTTTTTGTATTCGTGTTATTGAACATCTGTTTATTTTACTTTTAACATATTGATAATAAAAAGAGCTGTAAATCTTTAGATGAGTCGATTTTGTCCGGGGAAGTTCAAATGGATTTTATGCTGACGGTTTCTGGTGTGGTTATCCTGTCCATTGCTTATACTGCAGATAAATATGGCTGCCATTTGTTATCACGTATTGGCGCTTATTGTTCGTTGATGCTGATTTTCTCGTCGCTTTTTTTTGAGTAAGTTATATTAATTATAACAAATAATTTTCTGTGTTATTTTTTCAGGCTATCCCGTCAGAGGGGAAGCCTGTACTGCCGGGGAGCGAATGGAAAACTGATGTGTCCGGTAACTGCGTGTTCTGTGAACACCATGTTACTTAATTATGTAATTCATACCCGAACTCTCTGTTGACAGCCTTCTTCTGCAGGCTTCAATAACCCACGCTGAAAAGTTTCCTGAACCTTTCAGATCAAGAGCGATGTTAATTTGTTCAATCATCTGGTTTGGAAATCGGATGTTGCGGGTTGTTGTTCTGCGGGTTCTGTTCTTTGATGACATAATGTTTCCCCATATTCAGTGTTGCTGATTTGTATTATCTGAAGTTGCTTTTACGTTAATTTGATGCAGATCAATTAATACGATACCTGCGTCATAATTGATTATTTCTCGTGGTTTGATGGCGTACACACATGTTGTGATAAACCTTATATAGATGATAATCATTATCATTTTCGTGGGTCCTTTCCGGCGATCCGACAGGTTACGGGGCGGCGACCTCGCGGTTTTTCACTATTTATGAAAATTTTTCAGGGAAAATCGTGTCGGTACTTCTCGAATATAACTTTTTGTTTTTTTTAATATTGCATCCGTAAAGGTCCGACATGAAAGTGTCCGAAAATGCCTTTTTCTGGCGTTTTCACGTCGGGCCTTGTATTTGATAATGGGTTGTTTTCATGAAGGTTAATAAAAAGAGGCTTGCCGAAATTTTCAACGTGGACCCGCGGACGATTGAACGCTGGCAGTCTCAGGGACTCCCTTGCGCCTCCAAAGGTAGTAAGGGCATTGAATCTGTATTTGATACTGCCATGGCAATTCAGTGGTATGCGCAGAGGGAAACTGATATCGAAAACGAAAAGCTCCGCAAAGAACTGGACGATTTGCGTGCGGCAGCGGAGTCAGATTTACAACCCGGCACCATTGACTATGAACGCTACCGGCTCACAAAAGCGCAGGCAGATGCGCAGGAACTGAAAAATGCCCGTGAAGACGGAGTAGTGCTGGAAACTGAACTGTTTACCTTCATTCTGCAACGTGTGGCACAGGAGATTTCGGGGATACTTGTGCGTGTGCCGTTGACATTACAGCGTAAATATCCGGACATTTCACCATCACACCTTGATGTGGTGAAAACTGAAATCGCGAAAGCCTCCAATGTTGCAGCTAAGGCCGGTGAAAACGTGGGCGGGTGGATCGATGATTTCAGACGCGCAGAAGGCAGCTAATGCAGCCGGTGCGATAGCTACAGGGCTTTTATCTCTCATTATTCCTGTTCCACTGACGACAGTTCAGTGGGCCAATAAACATTATTACCTTCCTAAAGAGTCGTCTTATACCCCGGGGCGGTGGGAAACACTGCCGTTTCAGGTTGGCATCATGAACTGTATGGGCAACGATCTGATTCGCACGGTTAACCTGATTAAATCTGCCCGTGTTGGTTATACAAAGATGTTGCTGGGAGTGGAGGCTTATTTTATTGAGCATAAATCACGCAACAGCCTTCTTTTTCAGCCCACGGACTCAGCTGCTGAAGATTTTATGAAATCTCATGTTGAGCCAACGATAAGGGATGTTCCTGCATTGCTGGAGCTGGCTCCATGGTTCGGAAGAAAACACCGCGATAATACGCTCACCCTGAAGCGTTTTTCCTCCGGTGTGGGGTTCTGGTGTCTGGGTGGTGCGGCAGCAAAAAACTACCGTGAAAAATCCGTGGATGTGGTCTGTTATGACGAGCTTTCCTCGTTCGAACCGGATGTTGAAAAAGAGGGTTCGCCAACCCTGCTGGGGGATAAACGTATTGAGGGCTCTGTATGGCCAAAATCCATTCGCGGCTCGACGCCTAAAATCAAAGGCTCCTGCCAGATCGAAAAAGCCGCTAACGAGTCGGCACACTTCATGCGTTTTTATGTGCCCTGTCCGCACTGTGGGGAGGAGCAGTATCTGAAATTTGGCGATGATGCCTCGCCTTTCGGTCTTAAGTGGGAGAAGAATAAGCCAGAAAGTGTTTTCTACCTTTGTGAGCATCATGGCTGTGTGATCCATCAGTCTGAGCTTGACCAGAGTAACGGGCGGTGGATCTGTGAAAACACGGGCATGTGGACCCGTGACGGCCTGATGTTTTTCAGCGCCCGGGGTGATGAAATTCCGCCGCCGCGCTCCATCACTTTCCATATCTGGACGGCGTACAGTCCGTTCACCACCTGGGTACAGATTGTCTATGACTGGCTGGATGCACTGAAAGATCCCAACGGCCTGAAAACCTTTGTGAACACCACGCTGGGCGAGACCTGGGAAGAGGCTGTGGGCGAAAAACTCGATCACCAGGTACTGATGGATAAGGTTGTGCGTTACACGGCGGCGGTGCCTGCCCGGGTGGTTTATCTGACGGCGGGCATTGACTCGCAGCGAAACCGTTTTGAGATGTATGTCTGGGGATGGGCTCCGGGAGAGGAAGCCTTTCTGGTGGATAAAATCATCATTATGGGGCGTCCCGATGAGGAAGAGACGCTGTTACGTGTGGATGCGGCGATCAACAAAAAATACCGCCATGCAGACGGAACCGAAATGACTATTTCCCGTGTCTGCTGGGACATCGGGGGGATCGATGGCGAAATCGTTTATCAGAGGTCAAAAAAACACGGTGTTTTCCGGGTGCTGCCGGTAAAAGGCGCATCTGTCTATGGCAAGCCGGTGATCACCATGCCAAAAACCCGCAATCAGCGGGGCGTGTATCTGTGTGAAGTGGGGACGGACACCGCAAAAGAAATTCTCTATGCCCGTATGAAAGCCGATCCCACGCCTGTGGATGAAGCCACGTCGTATGCTATCCGTTTTCCTGATGATCCGGAGATTTTTTCGCAGACAGAGGCGCAGCAACTGGTCGCGGAAGAGCTTGTGGAGAAGTGGGAAAAAGGAAAGATGCGTCTGCTGTGGGATAACAAAAAGCGGCGTAACGAAGCGCTGGACTGCCTGGTGTATGCCTACGCGGCATTACGTGTGTCCGTGCAACGCTGGCAGCTTGATCTGGCTGTACTGGCAAAATCCCGGGAAGAAGAGACGACCCGGCCAACCCTTAAAGAACTGGCAGCGAAGCTGTCCGGAGGAGTGAATGGTTACAGTCGCTGAACTGCAGGCGCTGCGTCAGGCGCGCCTTGATTTATTAACCGGTAAACGGGTGGTGTCTGTCCAGAAAGATGGTCGCAGAATTGAATATACGGCGGCTTCTCTGGATGAGCTTAACCGGGCGATCAATGATGCGGAGTCGGTACTGGGGACAACCCGGTGTCGCCGTCGTCCGCTGGGAGTGAGGTTATGAAACGAACGCCTGTCCTGATTGATGTGAACGGCGTTCCGCTTCGTGAGAGTCTCAGCTACAACGGGGGCGGTGCAGGATTTGGCGGGCAAATGGCTGAGTGGTTGCCACCGGCGCAGAGTGCCGATGCGGCCCTGCTACCCGCGTTGCGTCTGGGGAATGCCCGGGCAGATGATCTGGTGCGCAATAACGGAATAGCGGCTAATGCGGTGGCTCTGCATAAGGATCACATTGTCGGGCATATGTTTCTGATCAGCTACCGTCCGAACTGGCGCTGGCTGGGGATGCGGGAGACCGCAGCAAAAAGCTTTGTCGATGAGGTGGAGGCGGCCTGGTCGGAATACGCCGAAGGGATGTTTGGCGAGATCGACGTGGAAGGAAAACGCACGTTCACGGAATTTATCCGTGAAGGTGTGGGCGTTCATGCGTTTAACGGCGAAATCTTTGTGCAGCCGGTCTGGGATACGGAAACCACGCAGTTATTCCGTACGCGTTTTAAAGCCGTGAGTCCGAAACGGGTGGACACGCCTGGACACGGTATGGGGAACCGTTTTCTGCGGGCCGGTGTGGAGGTCGATCGATATGGCCGTGCCGTCGCGTACCATATTTGTGAGGATGATTTTCCGTTCTCTGGTAGTGGACGATGGGAACGGATCCCGCGTGAACTTCCCACCGGGCGTCCGGCCATGCTGCATATTTTCGAGCTGGTGGAGGACGGGCAGACCCGTGGGGCTAATCAGTTTTACAGCGTCATGGAACGGCTGAAGATGCTCGATTCCCTGCAGGCAACACAGCTTCAGTCGGCCATAGTGAAGGCGATGTATGCAGCGACGATTGAAAGTGAACTTGATACCGAAAAGGCCTTTGAATATATCGCCGGCGCGCCACAGGAGCAGAAGGATAATCCGCTTATTAATATTCTGGAGAAGTTCTCCAGCTGGTATGACACGAATAACGTGACACTGGGCGGTGTCAAAATTCCGCACCTTTTCCCTGGTGATGATCTGAAACTACAGACTGCGCAGGATTCAGACAATGGATTTTCTGCGCTTGAACAGGCGCTGCTGCGGTATATCGCCGCCGGTCTTGGCGTTTCCTACGAACAGTTGTCCCGTGATTACTCGAAGGTCAGTTACTCAAGTGCCCGCGCCTCCGCCAATGAGTCGTGGCGCTATTTTATGGGGCGGCGAAAATTTATTGCGGCCCGGCTGGCCACGCAGATGTTTTCCTGCTGGCTGGAAGAGGCACTTCTTCGGGGGATTATTCGTCCGCCACGGGCACGTTTTGATTTTTATCAGGCGCGATCAGCCTGGTCACGGGCAGAGTGGATTGGTGCCGGAAGAATGGCCATTGACGGGCTCAAGGAAGTCCAGGAATCAGTGATGCGCATTGAGGCCGGACTGAGCACGTATGAGAAAGAGCTGGCGCTGATGGGCGAGGATTATCAGGACATTTTCCGCCAGCAGGTCAGGGAATCTGCTGAGCGGCAAAAAGCCGGACTCTCACGTCCGGTGTGGATAGAGCAGGCGTATCAGCAGCAGATAGCGGAGAGTCGTAGGCCGGAAGAGGAGACAACACCACGTGAGACGTAATCTTTCACACATTATTGCCGCAGCATTCAATGAACCGCTGCTTCTGGAGCCCGCCTATGCGCGGGTTTTCTTTTGCGCGCTCGGGCGCGAGATGGGAGCAGCAAGTCTTTCGGTACCACAACAGCAGGTACAGTTTGATGCTCCCGGAATGCTGGCTGAAACGGATGAGTACATGGCCGGAGGTAAACGACCGGCCCGTGTTTACAGGGTGGTGAACGGTATTGCTGTACTGCCGGTGACCGGCACGCTGGTGCACCGGCTGGGTGGTATGCGGCCATTTTCCGGAATGACAGGCTATGACGGTATTGTCGCCTGTCTTCAGCAGGCAATGGCGGATAGCCAGGTGCGGGGCGTACTGCTGGACATTGACAGTCCGGGAGGGCAGGCCGCCGGCGCGTTTGACTGCGCTGACATGATTTACCGCCTCCGTCAGCAGAAGCCGGTCTGGGCACTGTGCAATGACACTGCCTGTTCTGCAGCCATGCTGCTGGCGTCGGCCTGCTCCCGACGGCTGGTTACCCAGACATCCCGTATCGGCTCCATTGGCGTGATGATGAGCCATGTCAGCTATGCCGGTCATCTGGCGCAGGCCGGTGTGGATATCACGCTGATTTACTCAGGGGCGCACAAGGTGGATGGCAATCAGTTTGAAGCGTTGCCGGCAGAGGTTCGCCAGGACATGCAGCAGCGGATTGATGCGGCGCGCCGGATGTTTGCCGAAAAAGTGGCGATGTATACCGGTCTGTCTGTTGATGCCGTCACGGGAACAGAGGCTGCCGTTTTTGAAGGTCAGTCCGGCATTGAGGCCGGGCTGGCGGATGAATTAATTA
>ERZ1504234.315-NODE-315-length-12620-cov-3.528930_pt1 | contig 12620 bp, 7 predicted proteins | sample MGYA00572402_ERZ1504234 | MGnify/ENA primary metagenome ERZ1504234 (study PRJEB39906, sample SAMEA3182112) | gut metagenome | biome: human; feature: gut; material: Stool; isolation source: human stools | place: Canada | collected 2013-05-06 ... | reverse complement strand
AAATCACAACCTGAAAGTATCAAAACCGTTCAAAAATTGGGCTGTTTCCAATGGTTCAAAGATACTAAAATGAAAGCAAATCACAACACGTACAAGTACATGGTAGGCTTTACCCGGGCTGTTTCCAATGGTTCAAAGATACTAAAATGAAAGCAAATCACAACAGAAAACGAGTAGGTTATGGAACGGATAAAGCTGTTTCCAATGGTTCAAAGATACTAAAATGAAAGCAAATCACAACAAAAATAGGACAGTGATGAGTAATGTGATTGCTGTTTCCAATGGTTCAAAGATACTAAAATGAAAGCAAATCACAACTGCCGTGAGACTGTACGATGCGGACGGCTTGCTGTTTCCAATGGTTCAAAGATAAGCAAATGAAAGCAAATCACAACGTGTGTGTGCGTGTCTGTGTGTATTTGTTTTCCAAAGATAGTGAATCTTAATAAGAATCTCTCTGATTTCGCTACTATTTGGTATCTTTACACACTTTTCTTTATACATGAGTACTGACTATAAATAAATCATATTGTGGAAATGATCCAACGCATCCGCCTCCTCCTTTCCGAAATGAACCGGGGAGTATACGAAAAAGAAACCGAAATAAACCTCTCCCTGCTGGCAGCCCTGGCAGGTGAGAGCATCCTGCTCCTGGGGCCTCCGGGAGTAGCCAAGTCAATGGTAGCCAGGCGGCTAAAGTCTGCTTTTACAGATGCCCGTGCCTTCGAATACCTGATGTCCCGATTCTCTACACCCGACGAGATATTCGGTCCCGTCAGCATCAGCCGGCTGAAAGAATCCGATAAGTACGAACGTGCCATCGACGGCTATCTGCCCACAGCCGATGTCGTGTTTCTGGACGAAATATGGAAAGCAGGCCCTGCCATACAGAACACTCTGCTAACCGTCATCAACGAGAAACTTTTCCGCAACGGCGACAAGGAACTGCATCTCCCCCTCAAACTGCTCGTAGCCGCCAGCAACGAACTGCCCGCTCAAGGCGAGGGACTAGAAGCCCTATGGGACCGTTTCCTTATCCGTATTCTCTGCACCTGCGTCAAGCAGGAAGAATCTTTCTACAAAATGCTGCTGGACGATTCTGCCGACCATCCGGAAACGACTGCTTGCGAATGGCAAATCTCCGACCGCGAGTATGCCGAATGGCAAGCTGAGATACGCCGCGTAACCTTGCCTCTCGATGTTCTTTCCTGCATCACAGCCATTCGCCACGGACTGACAAGCGTAGAGATGCAAGACTCCGACCTGCGCCGCAATGTCTACGTCAGCGACCGCCGCTGGAAGAACATCGTGAAGCTGCTCAAGACCTCCGCCTTCGTCCACGGCCGCACGGAAGTCTCCATGACCGACCTGCTTCCCGTCTACCACTGCCTATGGAGTGAGCCTGATGAGAGCGTTGCCATCCGTGACATCGTTATCCGTGCCTTATTCGTGTCCCACACAAAACAGATTGCCGGTATCGCCTCCTCGCTGAAATCCGATTTGAAAGTCAGCCGTGTGCGCGAAGCCCTCGACAAAGCCCGCCTTGCCGGCGACCGTAGGGACGATGACCTGCTGATAACGGAACATTTCTACTACCAGGTGGAGAAACATGGTACGGGCAACACCTACATCTTTATCGTGGACTACAAAAATCTGAAGGAGTATAGCACCAAAGATGCCCCCACCTTGGGTGTAATGTATGCCGACCCCCTCAATCCCAAGCGTACAATCATCCGTGCCTTTGCCGACACCAGTGCCATGAAAGAGGAAGGCACCGAACGCGTCACCCTCTACCGCGACGACAAGCATCTCTACATCAACGGTGTGTGCTTCCCCATGCGGCGTCTGCAACGGGGCGAGGAGCAACAACTCTGGCTGGGAAACCTCTCCGTCACCGACTGTGATTACGAGACGGAACTGGATACCGCCGCCACCAGCATAGACCGGCTGGTAAGAGATTTGTCCGACAACCTTTTCGTCTCCGAAGAGGATAAAAAGAGCGTAGCTCAATACGTCTCCATCGTCCGCAAGGAGATAGCCTGGGCGCGTGTGGACATGCGCAAACTGAGATATGGAGACGAATAATCCTCCAGTAACCAAGAAGAAGATGAACACCACCGCCACCCGATATGACACCGCCTTCTATGTGCAGGCACTGGACCGTTTTGTAGCCACCGGAGAGTGTGCTGAGACGGATACCGAGCCCTTGTATGCCTATCTGCTTTCTGTGATGAACGACTCCATGGTCAAGGTGCAGGTGCTGGGCGATGAGGTCTGTGCACGTATCTTTTACGACACCATGATTCAGTTCATCCAATTGAACTTGGAGAAGGAGAGGTATAACCTCCGGAAAAGCCAGTCGGAACGGACCGGGATGAAGCTCGTGCTGGAATGGTCTATGGCAAAGCGGAAAGACGGCTGGCAAGCGTTACTTCAGCAGATTTCCGACAAATACCGGGAATACGGCTTCGATTCACGCTTCTACCGCAGCCACTTCGGTGCCGAAGGAGGATATGCAGACGATGAAGTCTGGGAGAAAATGGTGGATGACTGGGAAGACGCCTTCCAACAGAAGATGCATCAGGAAAAGGAGAAAGAAATCGTTTTCCGCAAAGATGCCCTCGAGCGCAGGCTCCGTTCCAATCTGAAAGACATCCCCGAGTACATCCGCCAGAACCGGGTGGATAAGGACGAATTCTTCCAGACCTGGGGCATGATGAGCGGCTTGTGGAATACTGTCGACTTTGAGCGTATACGGAAAATCGTGCGCATCCAGCGCTCTTGCCCCGAGATAGTGAAAGTGGCCCGCAAGATGGGGCGTATGGCAGACGACGAAGGACGTGAGCAAATCCGCGTTGCCGAGGGAAACGTCTACAAAATGGAGCACTCCTCCAAATGTGACATCCTGGGCATCAGTACCGGCAACGACCTCAATACCCTGCTTCCCATTGAGCTTGCCCATTCCGCTGACAGTGAACTGGAAGATTTGTTCGTCTACAAATACCTTACTCGCAAGCTCCAGACCTTCCGTTATAAATCGGAAATCATGCAGCCTGCCCGGCGCATCGAAACCAAGCCTGCCCGTCCCAAAGGTCCGATGATTGTCTGTCTAGACACCTCGGGAAGCATGGCTGGCAAGCCGGAGAAGATTGCCCACTCCCTGCTGATAAAGCTCCTGGAGATAGCCGACCGTCAACGGCGGAACTGCTTTCTGATAGCCTTTTCCGTCTCCATTCATCCGATTGATGTAAGGAAAGAGCGGGCAAGGCTGCTCGAATTTTTCTCAAAGACAGCTTGCGGGGATACAGATGCCACCCGCATGCTGGAAGCCACGTTCCGCCTGCTCAAAGAAGGCAAGGAGTATATGAATGCCGATGTGCTTTGGGTCAGCGACTTCAAGATTCCTCATTCTTCACCTGTCTTTATGGAGGAGATTCGCCGTTGTCGGGAAGCCGGTACACACTTCTACGGTCTGCAGATTGGCATCACGGACAATGAGTGGGCACCATTCTTCGACCATATCTATCGAGTAGAATATACTCCTTCGCAACAGTATTAAAAGTTGATATTTACGCCTCCCATCACCGTGGCTTTCGGCATGGGGAAGCCTGCATTGATTTCATAGCGTTGCGCCAGCAGGTTTTCGCCCTTGACAAAGACGTCGGCAAAACTGCACAGACGGTAGTTGGCACGCAGGTTCCAGAGTACGAAGCTTTCCTGCTTCTCCTTGCCCGGGGTGACTGAGGTATGAAGCCCCTTCACGTATTGTATACCGGTAGACAGACTCCAACGTCCTTGCGTAAAGTCCGCACCGGCATAGAGTTTGTGCTCGGGAGCCGCCAGTACCGGATTCTCCATGTGCAGCCAGCTATAATTGGCATTCATCTGCCAGTGGCGGTTGATGCGGTATCCGAGGTTGGTTTCCACACCCCAGTTCTCTATCTCGCCGGAGTTGACGTTCTTGCGCAGGGCAGGGTCCGTCATGATGATGTTGTCCCCGTTGATGTAGTAGAGGTTCACCCCATAGGACATGGCCCCTCCCAAAAGCTGCCCCGTAAAGGAGAGTTCATAGTTCATTAGGCTCTCCGCTTTCAAATCGGGGTTCTGTGGAGGGAACATGTACATCTCCCGGATGGTGGGGTTACGGAATCCTTTGCTCACCATTGCTTTCAGTTCTGCCTGCCGCGGCAGATGGAAAGCCAGTCCCCCTTGGGGAATCCATTCCGTGCCTACGTGCGAATGGTGGTCTATGCGGACACCGGCGTCCAGTGAAAGCCAGCTGTTGATGTCCTGCTTGAAATCCACATAGCCTGCAAATTCATCCATCTGCTTGTCCACGCCGGGGATGCGGTCACCAATCTGCTGTCCGGGTTTTGCCTCGTCGATGGCGACAACCTTGTTCCAGGACTCTCCGCCGAAGTGCTGGTAATCGAAACCTACGGTCAGGCGGTTGCCGGTGAAGAGCGTGGCGCTTTGATACCACGATATGCCCAGCATCCGGTCCTTGGAGTTGAAGTGCGACTTCTGGGGCTCTCCTCCGGGATGGTAGCCGTCATTAATCCTGTGCCGGCCCCAGTTGTAGAAGAAGCTCACGGCGCCGGAAGTGCGGTCGTAACGATTTTCCAGTGCGAAGGAGGTCATGCCGCGTGTGATGCGCGAGTCGTTGTCTATATACGGATTGTCGGCTTCGCCGGGATTGGAGGCGTTGAAGCGGGTGATGTTCACGTCGCCCCACAGCTTCCAGGTGTCGCTGAAGTCGTATCCCAGTTTGGCATAGCCGCCATACTGCTCAAACTCCATGTCGTCACGGTGTCCGTCGGTACGGTTGTACGAGCCGGTCACCACGCTGCTGAAACGCCCTTTCCTCACGCGGTTGGAGACTTCCGTCTGCAGGGTATTGTAGGAACCGTATCCTATCTGCGCATTGGTTTTCACCCCGTCCTCCTGCATCTTGCGGGTGACGATGTTGATAACCCCGCCCATTGCATTGGACCCGTAGAGGACGGAGGCGGGACCGCGCAGCACTTCCACCCGTTCGGCCATCATGCTCTGGTAGGCGTCGGCGATGGGATGCCCCATCAAGCCCATGTATTGCGGGTGTCCGTCTATCAGCACCAGCAGGCTGGTTGTAGGTCCTCCGGCGGCATTCACCCCGGCGCCTATGCCGCGCAGGCTCATGCCTCCTGCGGCTCCCGTGGATACGCCGTAGCCCATGATGCCGCGGCTTGTGGTGAAAAGTCCGGGCACCTGCTCGGTCAGTGCAGGCAGGATGGAGGGCTGGTAGGTCTGTTCCAGTTGCTGGCGGCCCACTACGGAGATGGTCATTGGCAGGTGGCGGATGTCTGTTTCATTTCTTGTCCCGGTCACCACGACTTCATCAAGCTTGTAGCTTTTCAGCCGGAGGCTGTCGGCAGGTGCGGACAGCATGCCCCCTGGCAGGGCAATACTTATTAAAATAGCCGTTAAAATCTTTTTATTCATCGTTTATCTATGGTTCTTTCTGCAAAGTTATACAAAAAGAAGAATCTGTATATGATTGGTAATCCTCGAAATGAAAACGGATGTGGAAGATAACTCCGTTAAAGGGTTTCCTGCTTCAGTGCTTCCACAAACCGGTCTATTTCCTGCAGTTTCGCCGGGATGTCGATGCCTTGCGGACAGTGCGGGTTGCATTGGCCGCAACCGGTGCAACGGTTGGCTTGGCGGAGACGGGGAACACTGCGGTCATAGCCTATCAGGAAGGCGCGGCGTGCCTCGCGGTAATTCTCGTCTTGGCTGTTCTGCGGCACGTTGCCCTCGTTGATGCAGCGGTTGTAGTGCAGCAGGATGGCTGGAATATCCAGCCCATAGGGGCACGGCATACAGTATTTGCAGTCGTTGCACGGCACGGTGGGGTATTGCAGCATTCGCTGGGCGGTATCTTCCAGTAGGGTAAACTCCTCTTCCGTACATGGAACAAGCGGGGAGAAGGTACGCAGGTTGTCTTGCAGATGCTCCATGTACGTCATTCCGCTCAGTACGGTCAGCACATCGGGGAAAGTACCTGCAAATCGGAAGGCCCAGGAAGCCACGCTCTCTTGCGGGCGGCGTTGTTTCAGACGTGCCATCAAGTGGTCGTTCAGGCGGGATAGGCGTCCGCCCAGCAGCGGCTCCATGATAACGGCGGGAATGTTGCGCTTCACCAGCTCGGCATATAGGTATTCGGCATCCGTGTTGCGGGTATTCACTTCTTTGGCATGTCGCCAGTCCACGTAGTTCAGTTGGATTTGTACGAAGTCCCATTTCAGTTCGTCGTGGCGGGAGAGCAGGTAGTCAAAGACTTCGATGTCTCCATGATAGGAGAATCCGAGGTTGCGGATGCGTCCGACTTCGCGCTCTTTCAGCAGGAAGTCCAGCATGCCGTTGTCCAGATAGCGGGAACGGAGGGCTTCCATGCCGCCCATGCCGATGCCGTGCAGCAGGAGGTAGTCGATGTAGTCCACTTGCAGGTCGCGGAAGGAGCGGTGATACATGGCAAGGGACTCTTCGCGGCTGTGCGTGCTGGGACTGAAGTTGGACAGCTTTGTGGCAAGGAAGAATTTCTCCCGTGGATGGCGTTTTAAGGCAATGCCTGTGGCGCGCTCCGACAGACCTTGCACATAGGCGGGAGAGGTGTCGAAATAGTTCACTCCGTGAGCAATGGCATAGTCTATCAGGTCGTTCACGGCTTCCTGGTCTATTTCGTCTCCATTCCCATCGGCGCGTTTCCGGGTGGGCCATCGCATGCATCCGTATCCCAGCAGAGAAACCCGGTCGCCCGTGTTGGGGTTGGTACGATAGGTCATCTTGCCGGTTGGTATCTCGCCCAGTGCGGCCGATTCGCTTTCCCCGTTGTTCTTGTTGCCCGAACAGCCGTATAGGGCTGCTGCCGAGGCAAGCGTTCCTGCACCGGCGAGTTTGAAGAAATCGCGGCGGTTTATCTTGTTCTTATTGTCTTCTTTCATTGTGATAGGACTGAAATTATAAATGGATATTAGGGTGATAAAGCTGCTTCAGACAGTTCTGTGCATCACATGGCCTTCCACATAAATGGCACTGAACGGACGCGACGGACAAAGGTTCTCGCATGCTCCGCATCCGATACAGCGTTCGGCGTTGACTACCGGTATCTTGATGGAGGCTTCGTCTTCCGGGTCTGAAGGAACCATCTGTATGGCACCGGCCGGACAATGGCGGGCACAGTTCCCGCATTCCATCTTGTCTGTGATGCAGATGCAATTCTCCTTAATCCATACGGCATGACCGATTTGGACGGCCGATTTCTCGGCGAGGCTTGTCAGATGGATGGCATCGGTAGGACACACCTCCGCACACTTGGCACATTCGGGGCGGCAGTAACCGCGTTCGTAGGACATTTCCGGCTGCATCAGTTTTGTCAAGTCCGAAGAAGGACGGAGCACTTGGTTGGGGCATACCGATACGCAGAGCTGGCAGGCTGTGCAGTGTTGTGCAAAGTGGCGGGCGCTCAGTGAGCCCGGAGGAGTGATGGGAGTGGCGCGCTCGGGGATTTTTTTGTCCTCGATGACAGCCAGTCCACCGTCCACTTTCTTCTCCTGCGCCTTGAGGGCTGCCGTAGCAGCAAACACGGCAGTTGTAGAGAGAAATGCGCGGCGGGCGTCGTTTACCTGCTCCGGTGCCACGGAGGTTTCCTGGGAGACCGCAGCGGAGGCCGGCTTGCGGCGTGTGTAAGTGATGGCACCTTTCCTGCACTTGTTGATACAGTCCATACATGCCACGCAACGACTGTAATCTATTTCGTGTGCCTTGATGTTGATGCACGATGCCTTGCAGTTGCGGGCACAAAGTCCGCAACTGTTGCACTTCTTTGTGTCAATCACCGGTTTCAGCAAGGAATACTTCGAGAGGAAGCCAAGCACTGTACCTACCGGACAGATGGTGTTGCAATAGGTACGTCCACCTCGCCATGCCAGCACGATGAGGACCACCAGAGTGACCGTGGCAATCAGCAGGGTAGGGAGACTCTTCATCCATACATCCGTTTCATAGAAGGCATAGCTGTCAGCACGTTCGGCCAGGTAGGCCAGTCCGTTGTTTGCCCACTGGTAGAGTGGGGAGAAAAGGCTGGAAACGATGCGCCCGTATGAGCTGTAAGGGGCCAGCAGCACGACAAAAGAGTTCAGTCCGCCGATAATGGCAAGTACGAATACTCCCAGCACACCATAGCGTAGCCATTTCAGTGCAGGCGAGTAGCGGAAACGGTTCTTCTTCCGTTTGGCGGAGAGCCAGGAAACAATGTCCTGGAATACTCCCAACGGGCAGATGACGGAGCAGTAGATGCGTCCGAATACCAAGGTCAGCACTGCAAGAAACAGCACTACACCGATGTTCAGTGCCAGCACGGCCGGCAGGAATTGTATTTTCGCCATCCATCCGAACCAGGCATGCAGTGTTCCCGTGAAGTCGAGGAACAACAGCGTGATGAGTGCGAAGAAGATGACGGCAAGGGTCAGTCTGATGGTACGTAGCATAAATGTATTGTATAGCGGTTAGTATTCGTTCTTTATACCTTTTTCCCCATCTCGTAGGCTTCGTGCATGGAAGGCTTGTCGTTTATCTCACCCACTTTCCAGGCACCCACCCCATAAATGGTGCCGCATTCTTTGGGCTCTTCCAGGCAGTCGAGGAAGCCACGGAAACCATCGATGGTACGCTCCATCATGGGGACACTTTCTTCGGCGGCGGCGATGATGAAGTAGAACTCCTTGTCCTTTATTTCAAGGTAGCGTGCGCAACAACGGTCAATCAGTGTCTTCATCTGCGCGCTCATGGTGTAGAAGTAGACGGGGGTTGCCATGACGATGACGTCGGCGGCAATCATCTTTTCCACCACTTCGGCGGCATCGTCCTTTTGTGGGCAGGGTTTGCCGTACATGCTGCATACGCTACATCCCGTGCAGTAGTTGATGTGCTTGTCTTTCAGGAAAATCTTTTCTACTTGATGTCCGGCTTCTGCGGCACCGCGCATGAATTCGTTGCACAAGAGGTCGGAGTTTCCATTCCTGCGGGGACTGGAGGAGAGGATTAATACTTTTTTGCTCATATTCGTTGTTCGTTAGTTAGTAAATGATTACGTGCTGCAAAAATAGGCAGGTTTTATGAGAATGGCAGTATACAAATTACGGTTGTTGTTACCTAAATTACTGATTCATTCCAAAAGTATCTCCCGTTCGATGCCGGTGTCTTTCAGAAACTCCCGGTCGTGGCTGATGGCAATTACGGTGCCGGCGTAGTCGCGTATCGTTGCCGTTATTATTTCTATACTCTCGATGTCCAGATTGTTGGTGGGTTCGTCCAGAATGAACATATCCGGGGTATTGTCGGCAATCATCAGGCAGCAGAAGGAGAGGCGCATCTTTTCGCCGCCACTCAGTTTGCCGCACGGCTTGTTCCACACGTCGCGGGGAAAGAGGTAACGGTTGAGGATGGTTTTCACTTCATGTTCCGGCAGGTGGCGGTGGTTGAAAGCTTCTGCTTGTTGGAGTACGCTGCGCTCATTACGGACGAGGGAGTATTCTTGGTCCAGATAGACGGAGGTGAAGCCGGCACGCTCCATCACTCCGTCGGTGGGGTGCAATTCGCCCATGATGAGTTTCAGCAGGGTTGTTTTTCCACTGCCGTTTTTTCCTTTCAGGCTGAGGCGGTCGCCGCTTCTTAGCTGGAAGGTGAGGGGAGAAGCCCAGAGACTCTTTGCAGCCGTCTCCGTGTGGGGTGTTTCTGCGGGGGAGGCTGTATGGTCGGGATAATGGAAGTTGACGTTCCTTGCCGTAATCAGAATCTTGCCCGTATGCAGATGGGAGGTGTTGAAGTCTGTTTTCAGCTTGTCCGTCTGCGACAGTAAACTTTTGATGCCTGCCATTTCCGTCTGCAGCTTTTCCGCTTTCTCCGCATGTATGCTGCTGAGTCTGCTACTGCTGTTTTCCGCATTGTTTTTCAGTGCTCCCATCATGATGCGGGGAATCCCCTTTTTAATGGAGTTTTTTTCTCCCCGCACATTCTGTTTGGCCTTCCGTTCTTCTACTTCGCGTGCCACTTTGCGTACAAGGCGCAGGGCTTTCTGCTTCTCTTCTAGTTGTTGGGTGAGGGCGTTTTGTTGCAGGGTCTTCTGTTTTTTGTAGAAGTCGTAGTTTCCGCTGTAATACGTCAATCCCTGGGAGGAGAGTTCGCAGATGGCAGGCAACTGATTCAGTAGCGTGCGGTCGTGACTGATGACGAGCACGGTAGCCGATGTCCGTCGTATCAAGTTATACAGACGTTCCCGTCCATCCGCGTCCAGATAGTTGGTCGGTTCGTCCAGCAGGATGGCTGTTGGGTTGTGCAACTCCATGCCTGCCAGGAAGATGCGGGTCTTTTCGCCGCCGCTAAGTCCTTCCATCGGACGGGAGAGTGGGATACCGTCCAGTCCCCAGCTGTCGAGAGAAGCCTGGGCGCGTTCTTCCACGTTCCAGTCATCATTGAGCGTATTGAAGTGCTTTTCGGTAGCGTCACCGCTTAGGATGGCATGCAGGGCAGATAGCTTGTGGCTGATTCCCAAAGCTTGTGCTATTGTCTGCCGGTCGTATTGTCCGAAGTGCTGGGGCACGTAGTACAGATGTTCGGGGCGTAGCACCGTTCCCGAACTTGGTGACAAGTCTCCTGCCAAAATGCGCATGAGGGTAGACTTGCCGCAACCGTTATTTCCGGTCAGGGCTATTTTATCTTCGGAGTTGATACTCAAGTGGAGGTGTGAAAACAAGATTTCCTTATCTGCATGGATATAGCTAAGGTCTTTAATGATAAAGCTCATAAGTTTCTACTGTGTTTTTAGAAGTAAGAATGATAGGGGAGATGCAAGCATTCCCCGAAATTGAAATTCTCGAAGGGGAGGGGTACGGACAAACACAGCATTGGCTAAACATCTATATAGGTGATGCTCAGCGTTCAGTCTGAAAAAGCATGTTGATAGTGATGTTTACCGAAACGTGTTGTCTTTAGTCGGATATTCTCATCGGTGGAATTAATTGGTTAGTGGGTGCAAAGGTAATGATTTCCACTGAATAACAAAGGTTTTTTGCGATATTAATATCGTGTCGTCAAGAAGTTAATATCGTGTTTGCAAGAAATTAACTTCCTGCAGACACGATGTTAATACTTTATTGGTACTGTTACTTCATGGCCGAAGCATCGAACGAGAGTGGCAGTAATTCTCCCACATTCTTCAGCTCGTAGATTCCCTTTTTGCCATATAGCAACACCCTCATGGGATGCTTGAAGCGCTTCTCCGTTTCGAGCATCACTTGCCGGCAGGCGCCGCAGGGAGGGATGGGAGACTCCAGGAATTCGTTGTGCTCGTTGCGTGCGGCAATGGCGAGGGTGGTTACCGCCTGGTCGGGATGTTGGGAGTTGGCATAGAATAGGGTGGTACGTTCTGCACACAGCCCGGAAGGATAGGCGGCGTTTTCCTGGTTGGTGCCGGTCACTACAATACCGTTTGCCAGTCTGGCCGCAGCTCCTACCGAGAAGTGGGAGTAAGGGGCATAGCTGCGGTTGGTAGCCTCGCGGGCGGCATCCATCAGTTCGCGGTCGGCGGCATCCAGTTCTTCATAGTCGTATATCTTGACGGCGATTTCGATATTTAATTCTTTCATAAGGCAAAGGGTTATATTGTAATTAATGTTACAAAGATAGAAAAGAGATTGGTTATTTCAATTCTTTTACGGACTTTTGTGCAGAACTCAACATTTTAAGCATGAAACGGATTTTCAGACTGACTGCTATCATAGCATTTCTTTTTATTTCCATTACAACAGTGCAGGCACAACGCCGGAATGCCCGCTACAATGAGTATATCAAACAGTATGCTCCCCTTGCCGTGGAGCAGATGCAACGTCATAAGATACCTGCCAGCATCACGCTGGCCCAAGGGCTGTTGGAGAGTGGTGCCGGATACAGCGAGCTGGCGCGTAAGAGCAACAACCACTTCGGCATCAAGTGTGGAGGCAACTGGCGCGGACGGACGGTGAGGCATGATGACGATGCCCGCAATGAATGTTTCCGCGCTTATCGCAATCCGAAAGACTCTTATGAAGACCATTCCGATTTCCTGAAACGGGGAGCACGTTATGCTTTTCTTTTCAAACTGAAGATTACGGACTATAAGGGTTGGGCGCGCGGCTTGAAGAAGGCCGGCTATGCTACCGACCCGTCGTATGCCAACCGCCTGATAACCATTATTGAGGACTATGAACTGTATAAGTACGACAGCCGTGGCATGAGCAAACACGATGTCCGCAGTTGGGAGAAGGAACTGAAAAAGAAACCTTGGCTGGCCAATCCGCATCAGGTGTACATTGCCAACGATATAGCTTATGTCGTGGCGCGCGACGGAGACACCTTCCAGGTGTTGGGCAAGGAGTTTGACATCAGCTGGAAGAAACTGGTGAAATACAACGACCTCCATAAAGAATATACACTGGAGGTGGGAGACATCATCTACTTGAAAGAAAAGCGCAAGAAAGCTGCCAAACCCCATACTGTCTACATTGTGAAGGACGGCGATTCCATGCACTCCATTTCCCAAAAGT
>ERZ1504234.259-NODE-259-length-14354-cov-3.147423_pt1 | contig 14354 bp, 9 predicted proteins | sample MGYA00572402_ERZ1504234 | MGnify/ENA primary metagenome ERZ1504234 (study PRJEB39906, sample SAMEA3182112) | gut metagenome | biome: human; feature: gut; material: Stool; isolation source: human stools | place: Canada | collected 2013-05-06 ... | reverse complement strand
CGGCAGGGTCCGCCAGAACGTCGTGATAATCATAGTAGACGTGGGGCACGCCGTGTTCGGCGGCATAAGCGTCGGCCTTTTCCGGGATGATATCGCACGCGCCGTACAGCACGCAGCCCTCGCCGCGCAGGGCCTCCAGCGCTTTGGCATGGGTGAAAGCGATCACGCCGCAGCCGATGATGGCAAAATTCATACTCTCAAATCTCTCCTTTTCGCCGTGCAGGTCACACGGAGTTCTGATTTGATGGTACTCCCTTTTGCTCAAAAGAGATTTGCATATCATCCCATAAAGTTGGCAAATCGTCAAAACATAGGCGCTGTGTACAAAAAAGCAGCGTCCGTGCCGGGGCAGGGCGCTGCTTTCGGAGAATATCAGTACAGTCTGCCTGCCGCCGCGCCGTAGCTCCTGCAGAAGGCACGGCCGTCGTAAGCGGGCATTGCGTCCGTCAGGGCATCCAGCGCAACGGGCGCGCCTCCCTGCGCGCGGGAGGCCGTGGCCGCCAGCATTACTTTGACGGATTCCAGCAGTGCGTCCGGCCCCGCCAGAAGATTGGGCTTGCCCTCCATATAATTGCAGATCTCGCACATCAGCGCCTCGTACAGGCGGTTGGAGTCCATGCGGAAATGGTGGGTGGTTTTGGTCGTCATAATGGTGAGAACAAAGGGCTGCCAGGTGCCTGTGAAGGTGTTGAAAACAGCGCTTTTTCCGTTTTCGTACTGTACGAAATAGCTCTCGGAGTACTTGCCGCCGGCTTCGCCGCGGCCCATGTAGCGCACGCTCTGTGCGCCCTGTCCCAAAATGCCGCCGATGGCCTCGGCAATGTGTACGCCGTAGTTGAATTCGTCCACGCCGGCAGTGCCGAACACGTTCACCACCTCGCCGCGCTCCTCTTCAGGCAGCGCCAGGAACTGCTGCACTTCGTAAGCGTAGCGCGCGCTGGACGCGCCGAGGATCACCGCGCCGTCTTTTACAAGCTGTTCCACGCGGCGGCAGTCGGCCAGATTCCCCACCAGAGGCTTGTCGATGAACACAGGCTTGCCCTGCTCGATGAAAGGCATTGCGCAGCGCAGATGGTCGTCCCAGTCGCAGCCGTGGATGAAGCCGATGTCGCACATCGCGGCAAGCTCCTCCAGCGTATTGCAGCGCTTTTCCAAGCCGAAGCGGCGGATGAAGCCCTCCACCTCGCTGTCCGGACGGAAAGAGTCGTTGTACACGCCCACATAGCGTGCGCGGTCGTCCTTTTCCATGACCTCGCCGAATCCCAGAGGGTGGGAGGTGTCGATGTTGACGGCGCCGATGCGTATCATAAATTCAGCACTTCCTTTTACGGGCCGCCGCACAGGCGGCTGTTGTTTTGTTTGCATTATAGGGCTGTTGACAGGCCCGCGTCTTTCCGGGCCGTTTTGTTTGTCAACGGCCTCATTATAAAACGAAACCGCCGGGATTGCTTTGCATATTATCCAGAATTTTTTGCTTTTTTTTCGCCGGCGGCAGCAGCCTTACCACAGGCTGCTGCCGCCCTGCCGCTGAAAGCTGAAATAACGGCTCTGCCCGTTGCGCATGCGGTATTCCATGGGCGTGCAGTTTTCCTTCGCTTTGAAAAAGCGGCTGAAATAGTGGATGCTCTGGAAGCCCACAAGGTCTGCGATCTCGCTGACGCTGGTGTCGGTGTTCACCAGAAGCTCCTTGGCCTTGCGCAGGCGGATACGGTTGATGTAGCGGATGGGCGTGGTGCCGTACACCTCCTTGAAGATGCTGATGAGCGTTGTTTTGTTGACGCCCGCCAGGGTGGAAAGATCCTCCAGGCTGATGATGCGGGAATAGTTGAAATCGATATACTGCATCAGTGCGGCAACGTCCACACCCTTGAACGTGGCGACGCGGGGCGCCTCCTCCTCGGGCGCTGCGGCGGGCTGGCCCAGCCGTTCCCGCACGATACGTACCAGCATTTCCAGCAAATAGCCGCTGATGATGGAGTAATAATAGGGGCGCTGCTGGGCGCTCTCTGCGATGATCTTGTCAAAAAAGCGCACGAACCATCCGAAATCCTGCAAATGGAACATATCGCCCACGCGCACCAGATCCTCGAACAGCGCGGGATCCGCCACGGTGAATTTTACATCCAGCATTTTCAGCGGCGCAGCGTTTTTTTCACCGCAGTGGATGGCGTGCAGCTGCTGGGGGCACAGCAGAAACACCTGCTCCTTTTCAATCTCATAAGGCTGGTCGTCCACATACACGGTGCCGCTGCCGCTCAGAATGCCTACCATTTGGAAATAGTTGTGGCAGTGCAGCTCGTTTTCCCAGTTTTGGTGGTACTTGCCGCACCAGAGGATGCTGCATTCGTTCATCCGTGTTCCCCTTCCTTTCACTGCTTTTCTACAATATCAGTATACAGCAACGCCATGCGCAAAGGGAACACCTGCGAAAAAATAGTACAATATTCCTAAAAAAAGTGTAAAGACACCGGCGGGAGGCGACGGTATAATGTGGGCAAGAGGGCCGGCCGGACAACGGGCGGCGGAAAAGGAGCTTACCGAACGATGAAAATTGCCGTGCTGATGGACGCGCCGCTGCGCGCGACGCTGCTTTCCGAAAAAACAATGGCCCGCCTGGCCGAATGGGGCGAGGTGGCCGTGAACGAAACGGACAAGGCCGAAAAAGAGACCGTCAAGCAGATCATTGCCGGGGCGGATATCGCCATTACATCCTGGGGCGTGCCGCAGCTGGATAAGGAAATTTTGGACTGCGCACCCAACCTGCGCTTTGTGGCCCACGCCGCAGGCAGCGTGAAGGGTATCGTCAGCGACGAGCTGTATGCCCGCGGCATCCGCGTTGTCAGCAGCGCGCGCATCCTCAGCTACGGTGTGTCGGAAACGGCGCTGGGCCTTACCATCTGCGCCTGCAAAAACGTGTTTGCTTTCAACGAGGAGATCCGCAACGGCGGCTGGGTGGAGGATTACAGCGTCATCACCGAGCTGTTCGACATCACCGTGGGCGTGGTAGGCTGTGGCTTTGCAGGCTCCCACTACATCGAGCTGCTGCAGGCGTTCGGCGTAAATGTGCTGGCCTATGACCCGCTGCTGGACGAAGCCGCCATCGCCGCCATGGGCGCGAAAAAGGCAGATTTGGATACGCTGCTGGCCGAAAGCGATGTGGTTTCGCTGCACGCGCCCGCGCTGGATTCCACCCGCCATATGATCAACGGCCGCGCGCTTTCTTTGATGAAGGACCGAGCCATCCTCATCAACACCGCCCGGGGCGCCCTGGTAGACGAGGAAGCGCTTGCGCAAGCGCTGCGCGGCGGCAAGCTGAAATATGCCTGCCTGGATGTGACGGACCCCGAGCCGCCTGCCGCGGACAGCTCTCTGCGCGGCATCCCCAACTGCATCATGACGCCGCATCTGGCGGGCCTTGCCAACAACGGCAAGCTGAAGATCGGCGCGCACGTGGCCGACGAGATCGGACGGTTCCTTACAGGTGGGGCGCTGGTGTCTGAGATCACGCAGGCCATGCTGGCCACCATCGCGTAAGCGCCATGGAACGTATCGTTAACACAGAGCTCGGCGTCATACGGGAACCGCTGCGCGCACCTTTCGGCTTCAAGGGAGGCACGCTGAGCGAGCTGTGGCAGACGGCCGTGCGCCTGACGCTGGACAGCGGAGCGAGCGGCATGGGTGTGGGCGTACAGAGCGTGCTCTGGTCCGACCCCGTCACCTTCTGCGCCTGTGACGAAGCGGGCGGCAACGAAAGAATGCTGGCGGTCACGCGCCGCGCGCTGGAGCTTTTGCAGGGACAGGCTTTCACAGACCCGCCCGGTATGACTGCGGGCCTGATGCCGGAGCTTCTGGCGTTCGCCCGCAGACTTCTGGGACGGGCAGACGTGCCGCAAACCTTTGTACTCAACGCGCTGGTACCCGTGGATTTTGCGCTGTGGCAGCTTTGGAACGCAAAACGGGGGAACGGCACCTTCGACGCGCTGTGCGCGTCCTTCTGCCCGGAGCTGACGAACCGGGAAAAAGAGTTGGGGAGCATCCCGCTCATCACTTACCATACGCCGGAGGACGAGCTGCACGCCCTGCTGGAGGACGGCGCCTTTTTATTAAAGGTAAAGATCGGTTCCGACCCGGAGAAGAACGGAGACCCGGAGGCCATGCTTGCGTGGGACATCGGGCGCCTGCGCACCGTCCACACGGCAGCCGCCGGCTTTACCACGCCGTATACGGAGTGTGGCCGCCCCGTCTATTATCTGGACGCCAACGGCCGTTATCCGGACAGGGAATTTCTGCTGCGCTTTCTGGATGCTGCGGACAAGATGGACGCGCTGGAGCGCATCGTGCTGCTGGAGGAGCCGTTTGCGGGGGACCGGCCGGAACCCGTGCATGGCCTGCCGGTGCGCGTAGCGGGCGACGAAAGTGCCCACAGCGCACAGGACGTTGCCCGCCTGACCTGGGAATACGGCTATTCGGCCATCGCCTGCAAACCCATTGCAAAAACGCTGTCCGTCACGCTGGAGATGGTGCGCGCGGCGCAGAAAAGCGGCGCGGCGTGCTTCTGCGCGGACCTGACGGTGCCGCCTGCGCTTTTGGACTGGAATATGTCTCTGGCGGCGCGGCTGCCGCGTGTACCGGGTCTGCGCGTGGGTGTTGTGGAGAGCAACGGCCCGCAGAATTATACCGATTGGCGCCGTCTGGACGCTATGTGCGCCGCGCCCGGAGCCGCCTGGCGCACACCGCAGAACGGCGTGTACCGGCTTGACGGAGGTTTTTATGGGGAAAGCGGCATTTTTGCGCCGCTGCCCGCTTATGCGGACACGCTGCGCCCGGTTTGAACAGGAGGGCCGTGCCCGGAAAGGAATGTTGAACCTTTGGATTTGAAAGTGCATTTTGCCGTGGCGGGCTGCGGCGTGATCTCCCGGTTCCATCTGGACGCGATCCGCTCCATCGAGGACGCGGCGCTGTGCGGCGTGTATGACCCTGTAGAAGCAAGCGCCCGTGCCGCGGCACAGGCTTACGGCACCCGGGCGTATCCGGATTACGACGCGCTTCTGGCAGACCCGCAGGTGGACGCGGTGTGTATCTGCACGCCCAGCCACCTGCATGCGCCGCTGGCACTGCAGGCTGTGGCCGCGGGCAAGCATGTGCTCATTGAAAAGCCCGTGGCGCTGACGTTGGAGGACTGCGACGCCGTGGCCGCCGCAGCACGCGCCGCCGGTGTTCAGGTGGGGGTAGTCTCCCAGCTGCGTTACGGCCCGGCCGTGGCGCGCGTAAAGCGCGCCTTGGAGAGCGGGGCGTTGGGGCGCATCACACGCTGCGATTTGTATATGAAATATTTCCGCCCCCAGAGCTATTATGATTCGGGTACCTGGCGGGGCACACAGGCGATGGACGGCGGCGGGGCGCTGATGAACCAGGGGATCCACGGTGTGGACCTTGTGCGGTATCTGATGGGGCCGGCAGACAGCATCTATGCGCTGAGCGGCACGCTGGTGCGGGATATTGAGGTGGAGGATACACTCACAGCTGTAGTGGCCTGGCACTGCGGCGCGCAGGGCGTCATTCAGGCGTCGGTGGGGGATTACCCCGGCTTTCCGCGCCGCATCGAGCTGAACGGCGAGTCAGGAACGATCATTTTGGAAGAAGACCGCATCGTTAAATGGGAGGTGGCGGGAGACTCCGCTTACCATATTTATGAGCAGGAACCCGCGCCGGAGGTGCGCTCCCACAGTGAGGCGGGCGCGATTGACCCTTCGGGGCATGTGGCACAGCTGCGCAACTTTATCGACGCGGTGCGCGGCGAGGGGACGCTGCTGGTGGACGAGGCCGAAGGCCGCAAGGCACTGGCGCTGGTGCTGGCCGCTTACCGCTCCGCGGCCGAGGGGAAGCCCGTAGTTCTGTGACGCTTTTACCAGTAAAACTGCTCGGCGACGGTTCTGTTTTGGATGTTTTTTCAAATTCGGTGGGTCAGGATTGAACGATTTATCAAGTTTGCCTGCCAAATGCGGCGTTTTGAAATTTAATTTTGTGTAAATTGTTTTTACGAGGCGAAGGACGCAGCAAAGCCGTTTTTAGGCGGAACTGCCCGCGGCGCCTCAAAAAAAGTGCAAAAAAGGCCGCCCGGAAGGCGGCGGCCGAAAATGGAAGATTTGCCAAGAAGAATTTTTGCAGATTTGGTATAGTATAGGAGGGCAAAAAAGCACCCGGGGCACATCGACGCGCGCTTTTGCGCAAAAGCGCCGGTGCCTGGAGCCAACGGCTCCAGGATATTCTTTTAAAAGAGACCCGTGTGCACGCCCGGAATTGATGCCATGTACGGGCCGGGCTGACCGGTCGTCCGGCCCGTTCGGAAATAATGTTTCATCAGGAGGTCACTTATGAAAAAGGCACTCGCTTTGATCCTTTCTCTTGCGCTGGCTGTTTCGGCGCTCACCGCCTGCGGCGGAGCATCTTCTTCCGCAGCCGGCAGCACATCTGGTTCCGCCCCGGCATCCGCCGCGCCCTCCGGCGAAAAGACGGTGGTCACCGTCTGGCACATGTATGCCGAGGATGAGGAAGTAACCAAGCCCCATCAGCGTCTGCTGCAGTGGGCCGAGAATTACAACGCCACCAACACCGATAACATCGAAGTCGTTGTGTCCGGCGCCAAAACGGCGGACGTCATCATGACGACGATCGCTTCCGGCTCTACGCCGGACATCTTCCAGAACTACTGGAACAACGCGCCCACCTGGGCGAACAACGGCGCTTTGTACGACCTTACCGAGTTTGTCAACGGCGGCGACGCCGAGTGGAACAAGGACGATTTCATCGACGCCGCATGGGATGTGTGCACCTACGAGGATAAGGTATATTCCATCCCCTTCACGTACAGCTCTACGTTCCTGTTCTACAACAAGGACATGCTGGCCGAGGCCGGCTGGGAAGAATTCCCCAAAACGATGGACGAGCTGATCCAGTGCATTGACGACTGCACGAAGGTTGGCGCTGACGGTTCCATTGAGCAGATGGGCCTGATCCCCGATTATCCCTGGCTGGACAACGTTCTGTGGCCTGTGGCGTTCGGTGCGCAGTTCATCGACGAAGAGACCAACACCATCACCTTCGATTCTCCCGAGATGCTCAAGGCTTATCAGTTCCAGGCCGACATTTACAGCAAGTACGGCTATGACAACGTGAAGCGCTTCATCGATTCTCTGGGTGCCCGCGCCACAACCGAGGACCCGCTGTTCACTGGAAAGCTGGCCATCCGCTGGCAGGCGGACTCCGCGCTGGCTTCCATGGTGGATGCTGCGAAGGAGACCGGCACCAACATGGGCATCGCCCCGATGCCGGCTCCCGCCGAGGGCGGCGAAGGCCAGGGCATGCTGAGCTGCGGCGTGTGGGAAGTGAACGCCAAAACGGCGAACGCCGAAGCCACGCTGAAGGTGCTCAAGAGCCTGACCAGCGCCGAGAACATGGCCTTCATGGCTGAGGGCGACTATGGCAACGGCGCGTTCATGCCGCGCAAGAGCGCTCTGGACGCGGTCATCGCGATGGACGGCGTTTCCGAAGAGGCCAAACAGGTGGCGGAGATGCTGCGCGACGGCGAGTTCCGTGCGTTCCCCATGAGCTCCTATGTCAACGAGTATCTGACTGAGATCAGCACTTACATGACCGAGGCGCTCGCCGGCAATATGACCGTAGAAGACGCGGCCAAGGCCGTTGTGGAAGCGGTGCAGCCCATGGCGGACGAGGCCGCCGGCTGAACAGACAAAAGAAACAGTAAAGAATAGAGGAAAGCGCCGGCTGTGCGGTTACCCGGCCCGGTCGGCGCTTTCCTTTTTTGTATCGCGCCTGTATTCCCAAAGCCCGTGCCGCGGGCCATCTCTACGAAAGCGAGGTTTTGGCATGAGAAATGCATCGGCCGCCAAAAAGGAAGGAAACGGGATCAAAAAACGAAAATCGAAACAAGAGCGGAGGTTCTTCCTCCTTGGCCTGCTGTTTGTCTCGCCGTGGCTCATCGGGTTTTTGTGCTTCCAGCTTTATCCGATCCTCTCCGCGCTGTATTATAGTTTTACGGATTTTAACATCTTCCAGCCGGCAGAGTTCACAGGGCTGGACAACTATGTCACGCTGTTCAACGACAAATATTTTCCGGTGTCGATCAAGAACACCGCCGTCATGTCCTTCATCGGCATGCCCATCGGCCTTGTGGTCGCTCTGGCGCTGGCCGTGCTGCTGTCGAAGGAGGTCAAGGGCATGCCCGCGTTCCGCACCATCTATTATCTGCCCACAGTGGTGCCCATTGTGGCCAGCGCCATGCTGTTTTTGTGGGTGCTCAACCCGGAATACGGCCTGCTGAACAACTTTTTGTCCTGGTTCGGCATCCGAGGCCCAAGCTGGCTGAGCGACCCGAAGTTCACCAAGATCTCGCTGATGATTATGGACGTGTGGCGTTGCGGGCAGAACACCGTCATTTTCCTTTCGGCGCTGAAGGCGGTGCCAAAGTCATTCTACGAGGCGGCAGAGCTGGACGGCGCGGGCCCTGTCAAGCGTTTCTTTAAGATCACTCTGCCGTACATTTCGCCCACCATCCAGTTCCTGGTGGTGATGGGGCTTATTTCGTCGTTCCAGTATTTCACGCAGGCGTATGTGTTTGCCAGTGTTTCCCAGGTGGGGCAGAGCATCACCGGCGGGCCGCAGAACTCGCTTTTGTTCTATTCGATGTATCTGTATATGAACGGCTTCAGCTACATGAAGATGGGCTACGCCTCGGCTATGGCCATCGTGCTGTTCCTGATTGTGCTGGTGGTTTCGTTCGTGGCCATGTACCTGATGGAAAAACGCGTTACCTACGACGTAGAGTAAGGGGGGAACAGCTGTGAAAAAATGGATCATCTCTGCAAAAACCTCGCGCACCGTGGGCAAGGTCTGCTCTTATATTCTGCTGATCTTTTTTGCCTGCATCTTTTTCATGCCGTTCCTGTGGATGCTTTCCACCGCGGTAAAGCCTACGAACCAGATATTTCTGAATCCGCCCAAGTGGATTCCGGATCCCATTAAGTGGGAAAATTTTGCGACGATCTTTAAGCGTATGCCGCTGTTCGCGTATACGAAGAACACGCTGGTGGTCGCGATTCTGCCGGTTCTCGGCCAAATCTTCGCCGCGCCGATGATCGCCTATTCCCTGACGAAGATCCCCTGGAAGGGTGCGAAATATATTTTCCCGCTCATTCTCGCCACAATGATGATTCCTTGGCAGGTCACGCAGATCCCGCTGTTCATCACATGGTCGAAGCTAGGGCTGGTGAATACCTTCGTACCCCTGGTGCTGCCCGCATTTTTCGGTACGCCGTATTACATCTATCTTATGCGGCAGTTCGTAAAGGGCCTGCCCGACAGCGTCATTGAGGCCGCGCGCATCGACGGTGCGAACGAGTTCGTCATTCTGTACCGTGTGGTCTACCCGATGTGCAAGCCCGTGCTGACGACGATCATGGTGCTTGTATTCATCGGCGGCTGGAACGATTTGAACGGCCCGCTGCTTTATTTGCAGGACAGCGCAAAGTATACGCTGTCCATCGGCCTGCAGATGTTCCTGACCACTGCGCGTCAGGAATGGGACCTGCTGATGGCCGCAGGCGTGATGTTCACCCTGCCGCTCATCATCATCTTCTTCCTTGCACAAAAACAGTTTATAAGCGGCATTTCCACGACTTCCGGCTTAAAATAAAAGCCGGGGAGCTGAAATCCTGCGCCCGTGCGTTTTGGCGCATGGGCGTTTTTTGTGAAACAGAACAGACAGAGTACAGAGTACCCATTTTGCGGCACCCTTGTTTTGGTGCGCTCAAAAACAAACAGAAAACAAGAAAGAAGACTCAGAACAAGCCCATTGGTATCATTGAGAAGGAGTTATCCGAATGCGTAAAGAAAAAATCATGCGTTTTTTCCTGGCGGCGGTCCTTGCAATATCCATGCTGGCGATGCCGCTCACAACCGCCTATGCGGAAAGCGTGTCGTCTTCCTCTGACGCGGCGCCGTCTTCCGCTGTTTCATCCTCCACCGGGACAGAGTCCTTCCCGGATGCTTCGTCCTCCTCCGGGGCGGCGTCCTCTCCGGACGTTTCGTCCTCCTCCGAGGCGGCGTCCTCCCCAGACGTTTCGTCCTCCTCCGGGGCGGCGTTCTCCCCAGACGTTTCGTTCTCCTCCGGGGCGGCGTCCTCTCCGAACGTTTCGTCCTCCTCCGGGGCGGCGTCCTCTCCGGACGTTTCGTCCTCCTCTGGGGCGGCGTCCTCTTCCGGCGCTTCGTCTTCCTCCGAGACGGTGTCTTCGGATGTCTCATATTCTTCCGGTTCTGCGGATACAGCCAGCGCCGCAACGGCGGCAGATACTGTAAACCTGGCGCAGGGAAAGGGCAATGATGCCTTCACACTGGAAATGGAAGGCGCCGGTACGGACCTTGACCCTGCCACCAAGGATACAACGATCCGCGAAAAAGAGGAGAGCATCCTCAACCGCCTGACAGACGGCTATTACGGCAGCGGCGAGATATTGGACGGCAATTGGAATGGCAGCGGCATGCGCTCTCATTATTATGAGGCATACCGGCAGATCGACCGCGCCATCACGCTGGATCTGGGGCAGCTGAGCCATATTGAATCGCTTTCCTTCCACATGCAGGAGGGCCTGGGATGGGGGATTTCTGCGCCGTCGATGGTCACCTACTTCCTGTCGGAGGACGGCGTAACGTTCCACCGCGTGGGCCGTGTTTCCCGCTTCGACGCCGTGAAGGACGAGGACCCGGACCATTATTATTCCGTGGTGGAAAACGGCAAAGAGGTGAATTGCCAGAGCTACTATTTTACGCTGGACGGCCTGAACTACAATGCGCGTTATGTAAAGGTCGCGTTTGAGCTGACAGGCACCTGGGCCTTTGCCGACGAGCTGGAGGTACGGGGCACAGCGGCGCCTTCGGATACCGCCGAAACGCTGCCGGATACTCCGGGCACGGATTATGAAGTTGTGAACAAATATGCCTGGACAGACCAGGCACGCGGCATCCAGCACGAGGCGCTGGCCTATGCCGGACACTGGTTCTCTTCCGCGGGCGGTGCGCTGCAGACCAGCCAGAAAACCGTGGAGGAGCTTCTTCCCATGGTGGGCTATGTGGACGAGGAGGGCAATATTACGGATAAGTTTTTTGAATCCGTTACCTTCCTGTCCCACGGCTATACACCAAATCTGGATACGCCGGATGACGATACGGATTACCATAACCTCATCTATGTGAGCAGTACGATGACCTCCAACCCCGATGCGGCACAGATGTGTGCCACCGCGGAGGACTGGCAGACCTATCTTGATTTTCTGTTCCACTACGGCGAGGGTACAGGCACGGCTTATAACCTGGACGCGCTGAACGAGGCTGTGGCCCTGGTGAAAGAGGCCACAGGCGACGCGGATTACAAAGTGGGCGTGAAGATTGCGTTTTATCCGCCCATTCTGTGCCAGGATGCCTTCGGCACGCTGCCCGGCGGCACCCATTCGCTGAATTTCGCGGTCTCGGATACCAATCCGGCGCAGCAGGCTCTGGCGGACCGCATGGAGGCCTCCAGGTGGTATCTGGACACCGTGATTCGGGAATTCAAGGCCAAGGGTTACGAGAACCTGCGTCTGGACGGCTTCTATTGGTACGATGAAGTGATGCACTACGACGTGGACCCGTTGGTTCTGGAAACGGTGCAGGGTGTAACGGATTACGTCCACAGCCTGGAGAACGGCGCGTATCAAATTTACTGGATCCCCTTCTACCAGTCCTCCGGGTTCCGCGCCTGGAAGACCTTCGGCTTTGACTACGCCATCATGCAGCCCAACTATGCGTTCGACGCCAATGCCTCCGAACAGCGCATTGCGGATACCGCTGCGCTGTGCAAAAAGTACGGCCTGGGCATCGAGATGGAATTCGGCGGCATCAACGACAAATACATCAGCCAGTTCCGCTCTTACCTCACGCAAGGGGCGGACGACAAGCTTGCCTATCAGAACAACAGCCTGATTGCCTGGTACACGGGCACATGGGGCATTGCAGAGACGAGCCAGAACGTCTCGGGCACGCGGTATATCTACGACGCGATGCATGATTTCTTCAGCGGCATCCCCACGGAGATGGAGAAGCCTGTCAAGAATCTTGCGGCGGCGGGCACGCTTACACTGGAAGCGGACAATGTAAAAAATACCGAAGAATTCAACAAGCTGCTGCAGGCGCTTCCGAAACTGGTGGACGGCAATGAAAAGGCCGGCGCCTGGAACGACAGCTATGTGAAGATCAATGCCAATCACGCGCAGGGGCCGTTTACGCTGACAGCGGATCTGGGCGGTATCGGGCAGGTGGAGCGTGTGGCGCTGGGCTCCGTTTCCAATCCGGGATGGGGCATCGGCGCGCCGGACAGTGTTGCATACAGTGTTTCACAGGACGGCCAGACATGGAAAGAGCTGGGCACTGTAACTTATGCGCAGGCGGAGATAAGCCCGGGATCGGCCAACGGCTTCGAGACGGTCGAGTATGTGCTCAAGCTGGATGCCGCCGAAAAGGCCCGTTATATCCGCGCGGAGTTCGGCCACGGCCTGGACGCCTCCAAAGACCCGGCTGCGCCCTATACATGGCTGGGCGTGGACGAATTCACGGTAAACGGCACGGCGCCGCTGGCTTCGGGCGAGGGCATCGCCTCCATGGGTACCATAACGTTGGAAAGCGGAAATGTCCTGAACAGTGAAAGCTTTGCAAACCTTCAGAATGTGGCTTCTGTACTGCTGAACAACGGCGTCCTTCAAACAGGAAGCTGGGCGAACCAGAATACGCTGAACGGTGATTATATCGGCGTACTGCAGACCGTGGCTACGGAGCCTTTTACGCTGCAGATCTCCTTTGACACTGTCGCTGAGGTGCAGGCTTTGGGAGTAGACTATCTTGCCTGGGTATCCGCGGGCATCGGCGCGCCGGATAAGGTGACATATTCCGCGTCGCTGGACGGCAAGAGCTGGACGGAGCTCGGCACCGTGGCGCAGGCGGACGCTCGCCGCTATGAAGCCATCGCCACGGGTATGGACGCCTACCACTTTGTACTGGAGACTGGTGCTCCGGTGCGTGTGAAATACCTGAAGGCCGAGTTTGAGCGCGGCTTCAACACGGACAAAAATACCAAATTCGGCTGGGTGGCTTTTGATGAATTCACCGTGGAGGGCGCGCTCACTTCGGAACAGCCCGCTCCCGTGTTCAACGAGGTGGACAGTGCAACAGGGATCCGTGTTGCGGCAGGGCTGGACACAGTGCCGGCCGGCGCGCATCTCAAGGTGGAGCCGGTGGATGCGGGCGACGCGGCATATGCTTCTGTGGCGCGCGCTTTCCGCAATGAAAATGTTGACCTTGCGGCATTTGATATTTCTTTGCTGCTGGATGGCGGCACGGTGCAGCCGCGCGGCGTGCTGAATGTGGCGTTCCCACTTCCCCAGGGCTTTGACGCAGCCAAAACGCAGCTGTATCACGTAAGCCCTGAGGGCGAAAAAGAACTGCTGACGGCAAAAACAGCAGACGGCCTGCTGAATGCGGAGCTGACACATCTGAGCCTGTATGTATTGGCACAGCCGAAGGCGGGCGCCGAAAGCGGCGGCTCCTCTTCTTCCGCTCCTTCGGGCGGGACGAGCAGTTCTTCTGCAGACACATCTTCCTCTTCCGGCACGCCTTCCGGCGGCGCGGGGGGCGCGTCTTCCGGTACGGCCGCACCTGCGCCGGGAATGCCCCAGACAGGGGATGCGTTCCCGCTGGTCTGGGTCACCGTAGCCGCAGCAGCTTGTGTGGTCCTGCTGGCTGTGCTGGCTTGGAAAAAGCACCGGGAGACACGCGCATAAAAAATGTGACATTTTGGTAAAAGCCGGATGCATTCCAGCGGCGGTGTGCTATAATGGTTTCAAGCCAGCAGCTTGTGCGGCTGTGTGCCGGGCATAAACCGATGCGCATGCGCGCAGCTTTGGAAACATTGAACCACGCAGAACGGCAACGGGGCCGCGCGTCCGCACATGGCGGGCGCGCGGCCGTTTTTCAGCAGCACGGCTGCGCCGGTATATCAGAAGGAGGGACAAAGCGATGGAAGTATGGAATGAGCCGGCCGTTTTATTTGAAAAGAGCACGATGTTCACCAAGAGCAGATTCTGTAAGATCTATAAGGTCACATCGGAGAATCCCTCCGGCTATCTGCCCCATTCCCACGATTATATGCAGATTTGGTATATCACCCGAGGCTGCTGTGAGCATTGGGTGGAGGGGCAAAAGCATCTGATGGCCCGCGGCGATATCTTCATCGTTCCTCCGAAGGTCGAGCA
>ERZ1504234.232-NODE-232-length-15528-cov-7.965941_pt1 | contig 15528 bp, 10 predicted proteins | sample MGYA00572402_ERZ1504234 | MGnify/ENA primary metagenome ERZ1504234 (study PRJEB39906, sample SAMEA3182112) | gut metagenome | biome: human; feature: gut; material: Stool; isolation source: human stools | place: Canada | collected 2013-05-06 ... | reverse complement strand
ACGGTCTGCGTTTCGCAATCCGTGAAGGCGGCCGTACCGTTGGCGCGGGCGTTGTAGCAAAAGTTCTGAGCTAATTGCCGATAACATTTGACGCAATGCGCACTAAAAGGGCATCATTTGATGCCCTTTTTGCACGCTTTCGTACCAGAACCTGGCTCATCAGTGATTTTCTTTGTCATAATCATTGCTGAGACAGGCTCTGTTGAGGGCGTATAATCCGAAAAGCTAATACGCGTTTCGATTTGGTTTGCCTCGCGATCGCGGGGTGAAAATGTTTGTAGAATACTTCTGACAGGTTGGTTTATGAGTGCGAATACCGAAGCTCAAGGAAGCGGGCGCGGCCTGGAAGCGATGAAGTGGGTCGTTGTGGTGGCATTGCTCCTGGTGGCGATTGTCGGCAACTACCTTTATCGCGACATTATGCTGCCGCTGCGTGCGCTGGCCGTAGTAATTCTGATTGCTGCAGCGGGTGGTGTCGCGCTGTTAACGACAAAAGGTAAAGCTACCGTTGCTTTTGCCCGTGAAGCGCGTACCGAAGTCCGTAAGGTCATTTGGCCGACTCGCCAGGAAACATTGCACACCACGCTGATTGTGGCTGCGGTTACCGCAGTAATGTCACTGATCCTGTGGGGACTGGATGGTATTCTGGTTCGCCTGGTATCCTTTATCACTGGCCTGAGGTTCTGAGATGTCTGAAGCTCCTAAAAAGCGCTGGTACGTCGTTCAGGCGTTTTCCGGTTTTGAAGGCCGCGTAGCAACGTCGCTACGTGAGCATATCAAATTACACAACATGGAAGATTTGTTTGGTGAAGTCATGGTACCAACCGAAGAAGTGGTTGAAATCCGTGGCGGTCAGCGTCGCAAAAGCGAACGTAAATTCTTCCCTGGCTACGTCCTCGTTCAGATGGTGATGAACGACGCGAGCTGGCACCTGGTGCGCAGCGTACCGCGTGTGATGGGCTTCATCGGCGGTACTTCCGATCGTCCTGCGCCAATCAGCGATAAAGAAGTCGATGCGATTATGAACCGCCTGCAGCAGGTTGGTGATAAGCCGCGTCCGAAAACGTTGTTTGAACCGGGTGAAATGGTCCGTGTTAATGATGGTCCGTTCGCTGACTTCAACGGTGTTGTTGAAGAAGTGGATTACGAGAAATCTCGTCTGAAAGTGTCTGTTTCTATCTTCGGTCGTGCGACCCCAGTAGAGCTGGACTTCAGCCAGGTTGAAAAAGCCTAACCCAGCGATCAAAAAAGCGGCGATTTAATCGTTGCACAAGGCGCGAGATTGGAATACAATTTCGCGCCTTTTGTTTTTATGGGCCTTGCCCGTAAAACGATTTTTTATATCACGGGGAGCCTCTCAGAGGCGTTATTACCCAACTTGAGGAATTTATAATGGCTAAGAAAGTACAAGCCTATGTCAAGCTGCAGGTTGCAGCTGGTATGGCTAACCCGAGTCCGCCAGTAGGTCCGGCTCTGGGTCAGCAGGGCGTAAACATCATGGAATTCTGCAAAGCGTTCAACGCAAAAACTGATTCCATCGAAAAAGGTCTGCCGATTCCGGTAGTAATCACCGTTTACGCTGACCGTTCTTTCACTTTCGTTACCAAGACTCCGCCGGCAGCAGTTCTGCTGAAAAAAGCGGCTGGTATCAAGTCTGGTTCCGGTAAGCCGAACAAAGACAAAGTGGGTAAAATTTCCCGCGCTCAGCTGCAGGAAATCGCGCAGACCAAAGCTGCCGACATGACTGGTGCCGACATTGAAGCGATGACTCGCTCCATCGAAGGTACTGCACGTTCCATGGGCCTGGTAGTGGAGGACTAAGAAATGGCTAAACTGACCAAGCGCATGCGTGTTATCCGCGAGAAAGTTGATGCAACCAAACAGTACGACATCAACGAAGCTATCGCTCTGCTGAAAGAGCTGGCGACTGCTAAATTCGTAGAAAGCGTGGACGTAGCTGTTAACCTCGGCATCGACGCTCGTAAATCTGACCAGAACGTACGTGGTGCAACTGTACTGCCGCACGGTACTGGCCGTTCCGTTCGCGTAGCCGTATTTACCCAGGGTGCAAACGCTGAAGCTGCTAAAGCTGCAGGTGCTGAACTGGTAGGTATGGAAGATCTGGCTGACCAGATCAAGAAAGGCGAAATGAACTTTGACGTTGTTATTGCTTCTCCGGACGCAATGCGCGTTGTTGGCCAGCTGGGCCAGGTTCTGGGGCCGCGCGGCCTGATGCCAAACCCGAAAGTGGGTACTGTAACGCCGAACGTTGCTGAAGCGGTTAAAAACGCTAAAGCTGGCCAGGTTCGTTACCGTAACGACAAAAACGGCATCATCCACACCACCATCGGTAAAGTGGACTTTGACGCTGACAAACTGAAAGAAAACCTGGAAGCTCTGCTGGTTGCGCTGAAAAAAGCAAAACCGACTCAGGCGAAAGGCGTGTACATCAAGAAAGTTAGCATCTCTACCACCATGGGTGCAGGTGTTGCAGTTGACCAGGCTGGCCTGAGCGCTTCTGTAAACTAATGCCTTTACGTGGGCGGTGATTTTGTCTACAATCTTACCCCCACGTATGCTAACGAAAGTTAGCAGCTAAAAAGATTTGTTCGTTGGAGCCTGGCCTATCCAGGCCTCCGTCGAAGACCGCAGGAGTTTCGCAAGAAACTTAATCCCCTGCGTAGACGGTGACAGAACGCTAAGATTATTCTTTTATATTCTGGCTTGTTTCTGCTCACCGTAATTAAGACGCTCTCTCCGTTTGGAGGAGTGAAGTGAGTTCCAGAGATTTTCTCTGGCAAACATCCAGGAGCAAAGCTAATGGCTTTAAATCTTCAAGACAAACAAGCGATTGTTGCTGAAGTCAGCGAAGTAGCCAAAGGCGCGCTGTCTGCAGTAGTTGCGGATTCCCGTGGCGTAACTGTAGATAAAATGACTGAACTGCGTAAAGCAGGTCGCGAAGCTGGCGTATACATGCGTGTTGTTCGTAACACCCTGCTGCGCCGTGCTGTTGAAGGTACTCCGTTCGAGTGCCTGAAAGACGCGTTTGTTGGTCCGACCCTGATTGCATACTCTATGGAACACCCGGGCGCTGCTGCTCGTCTGTTCAAAGAGTTCGCGAAAGCGAATGCAAAATTTGAGGTCAAAGCCGCTGCCTTTGAAGGTGAGCTGATCCCGGCGTCTCAGATCGACCGCCTGGCAACTCTGCCGACCTACGAAGAAGCAATTGCACGCCTGATGGCAACCATGAAAGAAGCTTCGGCTGGCAAACTGGTTCGTACTCTGGCTGCTGTACGCGATGCGAAAGAAGCTGCTTAATCGCAGTTATCTTTTTAACGCATTCGCTTACGTATAAACTTATTCTGATATTCAGGAACAATTTAAATGTCTATCACTAAAGATCAAATCATTGAAGCAGTTGCAGCTATGTCTGTAATGGACGTTGTAGAACTGATCTCTGCAATGGAAGAAAAATTCGGTGTTTCCGCTGCTGCTGCTGTAGCTGTAGCTGCTGGCCCGGTTGAAGCTGCTGAAGAAAAAACTGAATTCGACGTAATTCTGAAAGCTGCTGGCGCTAACAAAGTTGCTGTTATCAAAGCAGTACGTGGCGCAACTGGCCTGGGTCTGAAAGAAGCTAAAGACCTGGTAGAATCTGCACCGGCTGCTCTGAAAGAAGGCGTGAGCAAAGACGACGCAGAAGCACTGAAAAAAGCTCTGGAAGAAGCTGGCGCTGAAGTTGAAGTTAAATAAGCCAACCCTTCCGGTTGCAGCCTGAGAAATCAGGCTGATGGCTGGTGACTTTTTAGTCACCAGCCTTTTTGCGCTGTAAGGCGCCAGTAGCGTTTCACACTGTTTGACTACTGCTGTGCCTTTCAATGCTTGTTTCTATCGACGACTTAATATACTGCGACAGGACGTCCGTTCTGTGTAAATCGCAATGAAATGGTTTAAGCGTGATAGCAACAGGCATTGCGGAAAGTGTTCCATTTTCCGGTCAACAAAATAGTGTTGCACAAACTGTCCGCTCAATGGACAGATGGGTCGACTTGTCAGCGAGCTGAGGAACCCTATGGTTTACTCCTATACCGAGAAAAAACGTATTCGTAAGGATTTTGGTAAACGTCCACAAGTTCTGGATGTACCTTATCTCCTTTCTATCCAGCTTGACTCGTTTCAGAAATTTATCGAGCAAGATCCTGAAGGGCAGTATGGTCTGGAAGCTGCTTTCCGTTCCGTATTCCCGATTCAGAGCTACAGCGGTAATTCCGAGCTGCAATACGTCAGCTACCGCCTTGGCGAACCGGTGTTTGACGTCCAGGAATGTCAAATCCGTGGCGTGACCTATTCCGCACCGCTGCGCGTTAAACTGCGTCTGGTGATCTATGAGCGCGAAGCGCCGGAAGGCACCGTAAAAGACATTAAAGAACAAGAAGTCTACATGGGCGAAATTCCGCTCATGACAGACAACGGTACCTTTGTTATCAACGGTACTGAGCGTGTTATCGTTTCCCAGCTGCACCGTAGTCCGGGGGTCTTTTTTGACTCCGACAAAGGTAAAACCCACTCTTCGGGTAAGGTGCTGTATAACGCGCGCATCATCCCTTACCGTGGTTCCTGGCTGGACTTCGAATTCGATCCGAAGGACAACCTGTTCGTACGTATTGACCGTCGCCGTAAACTGCCTGCGACCATCATTCTGCGTGCCCTGAACTACACCACAGAGCAGATCCTCGACCTGTTCTTTGAAAAAGTTATCTTTGAAATCCGTGATAACAAGCTGCAGATGGAACTGGTGCCGGAACGCCTGCGTGGTGAAACCGCATCTTTCGACATCGAAGCTAACGGTAAAGTGTACGTAGAAAAAGGCCGCCGTATCACTGCGCGCCACATTCGCCAGCTGGAAAAAGACGACGTCAAACTGATCGAAGTCCCGGTTGAGTACATCGCAGGTAAAGTGGTTGCTAAAGACTATATTGATGAGTCTACCGGCGAGCTGATCTGTGCTGCGAACATGGAGCTGAGCCTGGATCTGCTGGCTAAGCTGAGCCAGTCTGGTCACAAGCGTATCGAAACGCTGTTCACCAACGATCTGGATCACGGCCCATATATCTCTGAAACCTTACGTGTCGACCCAACTAACGACCGTCTGAGCGCACTGGTAGAAATCTACCGCATGATGCGTCCTGGCGAGCCGCCGACTCGTGAAGCAGCTGAAAGCCTGTTCGAGAACCTGTTCTTCTCCGAAGACCGTTATGACCTGTCTGCGGTTGGTCGTATGAAGTTCAACCGTTCTCTGCTGCGCGAAGAAATCGAAGGTTCCGGTATCCTGAGCAAAGACGACATCATTGATGTTATGAAAAAGCTCATCGATATCCGTAACGGTAAAGGCGAAGTCGATGATATCGACCACCTCGGCAACCGTCGTATCCGTTCCGTTGGCGAAATGGCGGAAAACCAGTTCCGCGTTGGCCTGGTACGTGTAGAGCGTGCGGTGAAAGAGCGTCTGTCTCTGGGCGATCTGGATACCCTGATGCCTCAGGATATGATCAACGCCAAGCCGATTTCCGCAGCAGTGAAAGAGTTCTTCGGTTCCAGCCAGCTGTCTCAGTTTATGGACCAGAACAACCCGCTGTCTGAGATTACGCACAAACGTCGTATCTCCGCACTCGGCCCAGGCGGTCTGACCCGTGAACGTGCAGGCTTCGAAGTTCGAGACGTACACCCGACTCACTACGGTCGCGTATGTCCAATCGAAACCCCTGAAGGTCCGAACATCGGTCTGATCAACTCTCTGTCCGTGTACGCACAGACTAACGAATACGGCTTCCTTGAGACTCCGTATCGTAAAGTGACCGACGGTGTTGTAACTGACGAAATTCACTACCTGTCTGCTATCGAAGAAGGCAACTACGTTATCGCCCAGGCGAACTCCAACCTGGATGAAGAAGGCCACTTCGTAGAAGACCTGGTAACTTGCCGTAGCAAAGGCGAATCCAGCTTGTTCAGCCGCGACCAGGTTGACTACATGGACGTATCCACCCAGCAGGTGGTATCCGTCGGTGCGTCCCTGATCCCGTTCCTTGAACACGATGACGCCAACCGTGCATTGATGGGTGCGAACATGCAACGTCAGGCCGTTCCGACTCTGCGCGCTGATAAGCCGCTGGTTGGTACGGGTATGGAACGTGCTGTTGCCGTTGACTCCGGTGTAACTGCGGTTGCTAAACGTGGTGGTGTCGTTCAGTACGTGGATGCTTCCCGTATCGTTATCAAAGTTAACGAAGACGAGATGTATCCGGGTGAAGCAGGTATCGACATCTACAACCTGACCAAATACACCCGTTCTAACCAGAACACCTGTATCAACCAGATGCCGTGTGTGTCTCTGGGTGAACCGGTAGAACGAGGCGACGTGCTGGCAGACGGTCCGTCCACCGACCTCGGTGAACTGGCGCTTGGTCAGAACATGCGCGTAGCGTTCATGCCGTGGAATGGTTACAACTTCGAAGACTCCATCCTCGTATCCGAGCGTGTTGTTCAGGAAGACCGTTTCACCACCATCCACATTCAGGAACTGGCGTGTGTGTCCCGTGACACCAAGCTGGGGCCGGAAGAGATCACCGCTGACATTCCGAACGTGGGTGAAGCTGCGCTCTCCAAACTGGATGAATCCGGTATCGTTTACATTGGTGCGGAAGTGACCGGTGGCGACATTCTGGTTGGTAAGGTAACGCCGAAAGGTGAAACTCAACTGACCCCAGAAGAAAAACTGCTGCGTGCGATCTTCGGTGAGAAAGCGTCTGACGTTAAAGACTCTTCTCTGCGCGTACCAAACGGTGTATCCGGTACGGTTATCGACGTTCAGGTCTTTACTCGCGATGGCGTAGAAAAAGACAAACGTGCGCTGGAAATCGAAGAAATGCAGCTCAAACAGGCGAAGAAAGACCTGTCTGAAGAACTGCAGATCCTCGAAGCGGGTCTGTTCAGCCGTATCCGTGCTGTGCTGGTAGCCGGTGGCGTTGAAGCTGAGAAGCTCGACAAACTGCCGCGCGATCGCTGGCTGGAGCTGGGCCTGACCGACGAAGAGAAACAAAATCAGCTGGAACAGCTGGCTGAGCAGTATGACGAACTGAAACACGAGTTCGAGAAGAAACTCGAAGCGAAACGCCGCAAAATCACCCAGGGCGACGATCTGGCACCGGGCGTGCTGAAGATTGTTAAGGTATATCTGGCGGTTAAACGCCGTATCCAGCCTGGTGACAAGATGGCAGGTCGTCACGGTAACAAGGGTGTAATTTCTAAGATCAACCCGATCGAAGATATGCCTTACGATGAAAACGGTACGCCGGTAGACATCGTACTGAACCCGCTGGGCGTACCGTCTCGTATGAACATCGGTCAGATCCTCGAAACCCACCTGGGTATGGCTGCGAAAGGTATCGGCGACAAGATCAACGCCATGCTGAAACAGCAGCAAGAAGTCGCGAAACTGCGCGAATTCATCCAGCGTGCGTACGATCTGGGCGCTGACGTTCGTCAGAAAGTTGACCTGAGTACCTTCAGCGATGAAGAAGTTATGCGTCTGGCTGAAAACCTGCGCAAAGGTATGCCAATCGCAACGCCGGTGTTCGACGGTGCGAAAGAAGCAGAAATTAAAGAGCTGCTGAAACTTGGCGACCTGCCGACTTCTGGTCAGATCCGCCTGTACGACGGTCGCACTGGTGAACAGTTCGAACGTCCGGTAACCGTTGGTTACATGTACATGCTGAAACTGAACCACCTGGTCGACGACAAGATGCACGCGCGTTCCACCGGTTCTTACAGCCTGGTTACTCAGCAGCCGCTGGGTGGTAAGGCACAGTTCGGTGGTCAGCGTTTCGGGGAGATGGAAGTGTGGGCGCTGGAAGCATACGGCGCAGCATACACCCTGCAGGAAATGCTCACCGTTAAGTCTGATGACGTGAACGGTCGTACTAAGATGTATAAAAACATCGTGGACGGCAACCATCAGATGGAGCCGGGCATGCCAGAATCCTTCAACGTATTGTTGAAAGAGATTCGTTCGCTGGGTATCAACATCGAACTGGAAGACGAGTAATTCTCGCTCAAACAGGTCACTGCTGTCGGGGTAAAACCCGGCAGCGGATTGTGCTAACTCCGACGGGAGCAAATCCGTGAAAGATTTATTAAAGTTTCTGAAAGCGCAGACTAAAACCGAAGAGTTTGATGCGATCAAAATTGCTCTGGCTTCGCCAGACATGATCCGTTCATGGTCTTTCGGTGAAGTTAAAAAGCCGGAAACCATCAACTACCGTACGTTCAAACCAGAACGTGACGGCCTTTTCTGCGCCCGTATCTTTGGGCCGGTAAAAGATTACGAGTGCCTGTGCGGTAAGTACAAGCGCCTGAAACACCGTGGCGTCATCTGTGAGAAGTGCGGCGTTGAAGTGACCCAGACTAAAGTACGCCGTGAGCGTATGGGCCACATCGAACTGGCTTCCCCGACTGCGCACATCTGGTTCCTGAAATCGCTGCCGTCCCGTATCGGCCTGCTGCTCGATATGCCGCTGCGCGATATCGAACGCGTACTGTACTTTGAATCCTATGTGGTTATTGAAGGCGGTATGACCAACCTGGAGCGTCAGCAGATCCTGACTGAAGAGCAGTATCTGGACGCGCTGGAAGAGTTCGGTGACGAATTCGACGCGAAGATGGGTGCGGAAGCAATCCAGGCCCTGCTGAAGAGCATGGATCTGGAGCAAGAGTGTGAACAGCTGCGTGAAGAGCTGAACGAAACCAACTCCGAAACCAAGCGTAAAAAGCTGACCAAGCGTATCAAACTGCTGGAAGCGTTCGTTCAGTCTGGTAACAAACCAGAGTGGATGATCCTGACCGTTCTGCCGGTACTGCCGCCAGATCTGCGTCCGCTGGTTCCGCTGGATGGTGGTCGTTTCGCGACTTCTGACCTGAACGATCTGTATCGTCGCGTCATTAACCGTAACAACCGTCTGAAGCGTCTGCTGGATCTGGCTGCGCCGGACATCATCGTACGTAACGAAAAACGTATGCTGCAGGAAGCGGTTGACGCCCTGTTGGATAACGGTCGTCGCGGTCGTGCGATCACCGGTTCTAACAAACGTCCTCTGAAATCTTTGGCCGACATGATCAAAGGTAAACAGGGTCGTTTCCGTCAGAACCTGCTCGGTAAGCGTGTTGACTACTCCGGTCGTTCTGTAATCACCGTAGGTCCATACCTGCGTCTGCATCAGTGCGGTCTGCCGAAGAAAATGGCGCTGGAGCTGTTCAAACCGTTCATCTACGGCAAGCTGGAACTGCGTGGTCTTGCTACCACCATTAAAGCTGCGAAGAAAATGGTTGAGCGCGAAGAAGCTGTCGTTTGGGATATCCTGGACGAAGTTATCCGCGAACACCCGGTACTGCTGAACCGTGCACCGACTCTGCACCGCCTGGGTATCCAGGCATTTGAACCGGTACTGATCGAAGGTAAAGCTATCCAGCTGCACCCGCTGGTTTGTGCGGCATATAACGCCGACTTCGATGGTGACCAGATGGCAGTTCACGTACCGCTGACGCTGGAAGCCCAGCTGGAAGCGCGTGCGCTGATGATGTCTACCAACAACATCCTTTCCCCGGCGAACGGCGAACCAATCATCGTTCCGTCTCAGGACGTTGTACTGGGTCTGTACTACATGACCCGTGACTGTGTTAACGCCAAAGGCGAAGGCATGGTGCTGACTGGCCCGAAAGAAGCAGAACGTCTGTATCGCTCTGGTCTGGCTTCTCTGCATGCGCGCGTTAAAGTGCGTATCACCGAGTATGAAAAAGATGCTAACGGTGAATTAGTAGCGAAAACCAGCCTGAAAGACACGACTGTTGGCCGTGCCATTCTGTGGATGATTGTACCGAAAGGTCTGCCTTACTCCATCGTCAACCAGGCGCTGGGTAAAAAAGCAATCTCCAAAATGCTGAACACCTGCTACCGCATTCTCGGTCTGAAACCGACCGTTATTTTTGCGGACCAGATCATGTATACCGGCTTTGCATATGCAGCGCGTTCTGGTGCATCTGTTGGTATCGATGACATGGTCATCCCGGAGAAGAAACACGAAATCATCTCCGAGGCAGAAGCAGAAGTTGCTGAAATTCAGGAGCAGTTCCAGTCTGGTCTGGTAACTGCGGGCGAACGCTACAACAAAGTTATCGATATCTGGGCTGCGGCGAACGATCGTGTATCCAAAGCGATGATGGATAACCTGCAAACTGAAACCGTGATTAACCGTGACGGTCAGGAAGAGAAGCAGGTTTCCTTCAACAGCATCTACATGATGGCCGACTCCGGTGCGCGTGGTTCTGCGGCACAGATTCGTCAGCTCGCTGGTATGCGTGGTCTGATGGCGAAGCCGGATGGCTCCATCATCGAAACGCCAATCACCGCGAACTTCCGTGAAGGTCTGAACGTACTCCAGTACTTCATCTCCACCCACGGTGCTCGTAAAGGTCTGGCGGATACCGCACTGAAAACTGCGAACTCCGGTTACCTGACTCGTCGTCTGGTTGACGTGGCGCAGGACCTGGTGGTTACCGAAGACGATTGTGGTACTCATGAAGGTATCATGATGACTCCGGTTATCGAAGGTGGTGACGTTAAAGAGCCGCTGCGCGATCGCGTACTGGGTCGTGTAACTGCTGAAGACGTTCTGAAGCCGGGTACTGCTGATATCCTCGTTCCGCGCAACACGCTGCTGCACGAACAGTGGTGTGACCTGCTGGAAGAGAACTCTGTCGACGCGGTTAAAGTACGTTCTGTTGTATCTTGTGACACCGACTTTGGTGTATGTGCGCACTGCTACGGTCGTGACCTGGCGCGTGGCCACATCATCAACAAAGGTGAAGCAATCGGTGTTATCGCGGCACAGTCCATCGGTGAACCGGGTACACAGCTGACCATGCGTACGTTCCACATCGGTGGTGCGGCATCTCGTGCGGCTGCTGAATCCAGCATCCAGGTGAAAAACAAAGGTAGCATCAAGCTCAGCAACGTGAAGTCGGTTGTGAACTCCAGCGGTAAACTGGTTATCACTTCCCGTAACACCGAACTGAAACTGATCGACGAATTCGGTCGTACCAAAGAAAGCTACAAAGTACCTTACGGTGCGGTACTGGCGAAAGGCGATGGCGAACAGGTTGCTGGCGGCGAAACCGTTGCAAACTGGGACCCGCACACCATGCCGGTTATCACCGAAGTAAGCGGTTTTGTACGCTTTACTGACATGATCGACGGTCAGACCATTACGCGTCAGACCGACGAATTGACCGGTCTGTCTTCGCTGGTGGTTCTGGATTCCGCAGAACGTACCGCAGGTGGTAAAGATCTGCGTCCGGCACTGAAAATCGTTGATGCTCAGGGTAACGACGTTCTGATCCCGGGTACCGATATGCCAGCGCAGTACTTCCTGCCGGGTAAAGCGATTGTTCAGCTGGAAGATGGCGTACAGATCAGCTCTGGTGACACCCTGGCGCGTATTCCGCAGGAATCCGGCGGTACCAAGGACATCACCGGTGGTCTGCCGCGCGTTGCGGACCTGTTCGAAGCACGTCGTCCGAAAGAGCCGGCAATCCTGGCTGAAATCAGCGGTATCGTTTCCTTCGGTAAAGAAACCAAAGGTAAACGTCGTCTGGTTATCACCCCGGTAGATGGTAGCGATCCGTACGAAGAGATGATTCCGAAATGGCGTCAGCTCAACGTGTTCGAAGGTGAACGTGTAGAACGTGGTGACGTAATTTCCGACGGTCCGGAAGCGCCGCACGACATTCTGCGTCTGCGTGGTGTTCATGCTGTTACTCGTTACATCGTTAACGAAGTACAGGACGTATACCGTCTGCAGGGCGTTAAGATTAACGATAAACACATCGAAGTTATCGTTCGTCAGATGCTGCGTAAAGCTACCATCGTTAACGCGGGCAGCTCCGACTTCCTGGAAGGCGAACAGGTTGAATACTCTCGCGTCAAGATCGCAAACCGCGAACTGGAAGCGAACGGCAAAGTGGGTGCAACTTACTCCCGCGATCTGCTGGGTATCACCAAAGCGTCTCTGGCAACCGAGTCCTTCATCTCCGCGGCATCGTTCCAGGAGACCACTCGCGTGCTGACCGAAGCAGCCGTTGCGGGCAAACGCGACGAACTGCGCGGCCTGAAAGAGAACGTTATCGTGGGTCGTCTGATCCCGGCTGGTACCGGTTACGCGTATCACCAGGATCGTATGCGTCGCCGTGCTGCGGGTGAAGCTCCGGCTGCACCGCAGGTGACTGCAGAAGACGCATCTGCCAGCCTGGCAGAACTGCTGAACGCAGGTCTGGGCGGTTCTGATAACGAGTAATCGTTAATCCGCAAATAACGTAAAAACCCGCTTCGGCGGGTTTTTTTTATGGGGGTAGTTTAGGGAAAGAGCATTTGTCAGAATATTTAATGAATTTCTGGATACTCATAATCAATGTAGAGATGACTAATATCCTGAAACTGACTGAACTAATTGAGTCAAGCTCGGCAAGAATTCGATACTATTCCTGTGTGACTTTCTTAAGGAACGATAATGAAACAGGAAGTGGAGAAGTGGCGACCTTTTGGACATCCGGATGGTGATATTCGTGATTTATCATTTCTTGATGCTCATCAGGCTGTCTACGTTCAGCATCATGAGGGCAAAGAGCCTTTAGAGTATCGCTTCTGGGTTACCTACTCTCTTCACTGCTTCACAAAAGATTATGAACATCAGACTAACGAAGAAAAACAATCGTTAATGTACCACGCGCCTAAAGAATCTCGTCCCTTCTGCCAGCACCGTTATAACTTAGCGCGCATACACTTAAAAAGAATCATTTTGGCGCTGCCAGAAAGCAACGTTATTCATGCTGGGTATGGTAGCTATGCCGTGATTGAAGTGGATTTAAACGGAAGAGACAAGGCATTTTACTTTGTTGCGTTCAGGGCTTTCAGGGAAAAGAAAAAACTTCGTTTGCATGTAACTAGCGCTTATCCCATTTCTGAAAAACAGAAAGGTAAATCAGTGAAATTTTTCACCATTGCCTACAACTTATTGAGAAATAAGCAGCTTCCTCAGCCCTCAAAATAACAAAACCCACCTTAAGGTGGGTTTCGCCAGAGAATTATCTCTGGTATTCAGAACGCCATTACCGGACTTTGCCTTGACCTTGCGATAATCGCAGGTTGCGGGATGTCTGAATTTCTTCAGTCTGCTGCATCCTGGAAGATGAGAACATGTGTTCTTATTTTCGTCTCTATCATAGTTGAGTATTTACTCTCTTACAATCAGATCTCTTTCATTGCTCAACAGGCGATGGCTTCAGACTTTGCATTACGGAATTTTTAAGAAAGGCAGGGCGAAACGAGGAAGAAGCTTTTCGCCCTGGACAACATTCCTGTTGACGGGACTACCATAAAAAAACACAACGCTTTCAACAACCTTGCGTTTTTCATCTTCCGGAGCTGCTCGGAATAAATTTACGTTCTTACATTCTGTCTCATGGCCTTTGCGATGGGCGTCCCAGATAGCTGTCCCAGTCTTTCCATACCGGCTGCAAACCCTGAGCGGTTAACGCGGCAGCAACCGCTTCCGGTCTGCGATCGTCGTGCGGTGAGAACTGTTCCAGCTCGGGGTGGTTGTCGGCATAGCCACCTGGCTGCGTTTTCGAGAAAGCGCTGACGTTATTAATTGCCAGCGGAATCACGCGATCGCGAAACCACGGTGATTCCCGCGTGGAGAGTGACAGTTCAATCTCCGGTGCAAGCAGCCGGAAGGCGCAGATGGTTTGCACTAACTGGCGTTCATCCATAATCGACGCAGGCTCAATGCCGCCAGTACATGGACGCAGGCGTGGGAAGGAGACAGAGTAGCGGCTTTGCCAGTAATGCTGTTGCAGCCATAGCAAATGTTCGGCAACCATATAGCAGTCAACTCGCCAGCTGTCGGAAAGGCCGATTAGCGCGCCGAGGCCTATCTTATCAATCCCCGCACGCCCTAGCCGATCCGGCGTTTCCAGCCGCCAGAAGAAGTCCTGTTTTTTACCTTTCAGATGATGATGGGCATAAGTCGCCTCATGATATGTCTCCTGATAAACCATTACTCCATCGAGGCCAAGCTGTTTTAACTCGGCATATTCCGCCTCCGCCAGCGGTTGCACTTCCATCTGTAGTGAAGAGAACTGTTCACGCAGGGCAGGGAGATGACGACGAAAGTAATCCATCCCCACTTTCGCCTGATGTTCACCAGTGACTAAAAGCAGATGTTCAAAGCCCATCTCCCGTATAGCGGCGCTTTCCCTGGCAATATCCGCTTCATCCAGCGTTTTGCGCTTGATGCGGTTGCTCATAGAGAATCCGCAGTACGTGCAGTCGTTAGCGCAAAGATTGGAAAGATAAAGCGGGACGTAGAAGCTAACAGTGTTGCCAAATCGTTGACGGGTCAGACGCTGCGCCCGTTGGGCCAGTGGTTCCAGATAGCCACTGGCGGCTGGCGATAACAGCGCCATCATATCGTCGCGGGTGAGTTGCGAGGCATTTAGCGCCCGCTCTACGTCAGCAGCCGTTTTGCTGTTGATACGCAGGCGGATGTCGTCCCAGTCCAGTTGTCGCCAGCGATCGCTGAAGGTTTTCATTCCGATGCCTCCAGAAATCCAGTCAGCGGGCTGGTGGCATGAGCAAAATGACTGCGGCTGCCCGGTCCGGACTGACGTGCCAGCAGGCCTGCTTCTACTGCCAGACGAAATGCCTTCGCCATGTTGACGGGATCGTCCGCGATGGCAATCGCCGTATTCACTAACACCGCGTCGGCCCCCATTTCCAGCGCCTGCGCGGCATGGCTGGGAACGCCGATGCCAGCGTCGACAACCACCGGAACCGTGGCTTGCTGGATAATAATCTCCAGCATGGCACGGGTTTCCAGTCCCTGATTCGAGCCAATCGGCGCGCCGAGCGGCATCACCGCTGCACAGCCGACTTCTTCCAGACGTTTACACAATACCGGATCGGCCCCGCAGTAAGGCAGCACGACAAATCCCTGTTGTACCAGCGTTTCGGCGGCTTTCAGGGTTTCGATGGGATCGGGCAACAGCCAGCGGGCGTCAGGGTGAATCTCTAATTTTAGCCAGTTTGTGCCTAATGCTTCACGTGCCAGATGGGCGGCGAAAATGGCTTCTTCCGCTGTTTTCGCCCCGGATGTATTCGGTAGCAGGGTCACACCCGCCGCGATAAGCGGTTCGAGGATAGCGTCGTTGTGCTGGCGCAAGTCGACACGTTTCATCGCCAGCGTCACCAGTTGGCTGCCGGAAGCGCGAATAGACTCCACCATCAGTTGTGATGAGGCGAATTTCCCGGTGCCGGTAAACAGATGTGAATCAAACGTTTTGTCCGCAATACGTAACATCTCAACCCCCTGCAATAACCTGAAAAAGCAGGATCTGGTCGCCATCCTGCACGATATGTTGCGCCCA
>ERZ1504234.219-NODE-219-length-15929-cov-3.744929_pt1 | contig 15929 bp, 10 predicted proteins | sample MGYA00572402_ERZ1504234 | MGnify/ENA primary metagenome ERZ1504234 (study PRJEB39906, sample SAMEA3182112) | gut metagenome | biome: human; feature: gut; material: Stool; isolation source: human stools | place: Canada | collected 2013-05-06 ... | reverse complement strand
TCTATCTTTGCACTCGCAATCGGGAAATCAACAATCCCAGAGAGCTAAAAGTAAAAACTTTGACATGATGGCCCGTTCGTCTATCGGTTAGGACGCAAGATTTTCATTCTTGAAAGGGGGGTTCGATTCCCCCACGGGCTACAAAATAAAAAAATAAACGAATTAAAAAAGATTAGTCGAGATGGCAAATCATAAATCATCACTGAAGAGAATCAGACAAGAAGAAACAAGAAGACTTCACAACAGATATTATGGCAAGACCATGAGAAACGCTGTTCGTAAGCTTCGTGCTACTACAGACAAAGCTGCAGCAACAGCAATGTATCCGGGTATCACAAAACTGTTGGATAAATTGGCTAAGACTAATGTAATCCACAAGAACAAGGCAAACAACCTGAAGTCAAAATTGGCTATCTATATCAACAAGCTGGCTTAAGTTGACTGTTACACAAAAGATATTACAAGGCTGGACTTTTTAGTTCGGCCTTTCTCATTTATACCTCTCTATTTACCTGCTTCCACACAAGTTTCTTTTCTGTGCTAAAAAGCTGTAAACTACCCGAATTTATCCGTTTGTTTAGCACCATATCCCGAGGATTTTCACTATATTTGCTCTGTTATTACAATAAGGAAAAAAGATTATGACTGAAGAACAGATTCACTCCAATAACGGGAGCTATTCTGCCGAAAACATCCAGGTACTGGAAGGTTTGGAAGCAGTGAGAAAGCGTCCCGCGATGTATATTGGCGACATTAGCAGCAAAGGACTTCACCACCTGGTGTACGAGGTTGTGGACAACTCCATCGACGAGGCACTTGCCGGCTATTGCGACCACATCGAAGTCACCATTAACGAGGACAACTCCATCACCGTACAAGACAACGGACGTGGTATCCCGGTAGACTATCACGAAAAGGAAAAGAAATCCGCACTGGAAGTTGTAATGACCGTACTGCATGCCGGAGGTAAGTTCGACAAAGGTTCCTATAAGGTATCGGGAGGTCTGCATGGTGTAGGTGTATCTTGCGTAAACGCCTTGTCTACACACATGACTACCCAGGTTTTCCGTAACGGAAAAATCTATCAGCAGGAATATTCCTGCGGACATCCGCTCTACTCCGTCAAGGAAGTGGGCACAACAGACATTACCGGTACACGCCAGCAGTTCTGGCCGGACGATACCATCTTTACGGAAACAGTCTACAACTATGATATTCTTGCCACCCGCATGCGCGAGTTGGCTTACTTGAACGCAGGCATCAAGATTTCACTGACCGACCTTCGCGTAAAGGACGAAGAGGGAAATGCCAAGAAGGAAATCTTCTACTCGGAAGAAGGCCTGAAGGAATTTGTGCGCTACGTAGACTCCTCACGCGAGCACTTCATGAACGATGTAATCTACATCAACACCGAGAAGCAAGGCACACCGGTGGAAGTAGCCATCATGTACAACACTTCTTATAACGAAAATGTACACTCTTACGTAAACAACATCAATACCATTGAAGGGGGTACCCACTTGGCAGGTTTCCGCCGTGCACTGACCCGTACATTGAAAAAATACGCCGAAGACAACAAGATGCTGGAGAAAGCCAAGGTAGAGATTGCAGGCGACGACTTCCGCGAAGGATTAACTGCCGTTATCTCCATCAAGGTGGCAGAGCCTCAGTTCGAAGGACAGACCAAGACAAAGCTGGGTAACAACGAAGTGATGGGTGCCGTAGACCAGGCTGTGGGCGAGGCCCTCACCTACTACTTGGAGGAACACCCGAAAGAAGCCAAGCTGATTGTAGACAAGGTGATTCTTGCCGCCCAGGCACGTATCGCCGCACGTAAGGCACGCGAATCCGTACAACGCAAATCGCCGATGTCCGGCGGTGGCATGCCCGGTAAGTTGGCCGACTGCTCCAGCAAGGACCCGGAAGAATGCGAATTGTTCCTCGTCGAGGGTGACTCGGCAGGCGGTTCAGCAAAGCAAGGCCGTAACCGTGCGTTCCAAGCTATCCTGCCGCTTCGCGGTAAGATTCTGAATGTGGAAAAGGCCATGTGGCACAAGGCATTCGAGAGCGACGAAGTAAACAATATCATCCAGGCGCTGGGCATCCGTTTCGGCGTGGACGGTGAAGACAGCAAAGAAGCGAACATTGACAAGCTGCGCTACAAGAAGATTATCATCATGACCGATGCCGACGTCGATGGTTCTCACATCGACACGCTGATTATGACGCTTTTCTTCCGCTACTTCCCGCAAGTCATCCAGCAGGGTTGCTTGTACATCGCCACTCCTCCCCTTTACCTTTGCACCAAAGGCAAGGCGAAAGAGTATTGCTGGACAGACCAGCAGCGCCAGAAGTTCATCGACACTTACGGCGGCGGTTCGGAAAACGCAGTACACACCCAACGCTACAAAGGTTTGGGTGAAATGAACCCGGAACAGTTGTGGGAAACCACCATGAATCCGGAAAACCGCATGCTGAAGCAGGTGCATCTTGAAAATGCAGCCGAAGCCGACTATATCTTCTCCATGCTGATGGGTGAAGACGTGGGCCCGCGCCGCGATTTCATCGAAAAGAATGCAACGTATGCAAATATTGACGCTTAATAAATAATAAATAACCAACCTCACATCTTACAACGAGGAAGCCCCGGACGGGCAGGATAATCCTGCTGACCGGGGCTTTTCCTTTATCCCTCTTCTCCTCCAAAGAAGAGGCCCGTCTCCGCACGGAAGAACTATAGGATTCCTTGTTTTTTCATCTCTTCCACTACCAATTCCAGCTCTGCATACCAGTCCTCACCAAACTTACGGATAAGCGGCTCTTTCAGAAACTTGTACACGGGCAGATTTTCCTTTTGCCCCAACAGTATAGCGGCTTTGCAGACATCCCAACGATGATAGTTCACTGCCTTATAGAGTCCGTAGTTCCCCACCCTTATCGGATAGAGATGGCAGGATATAGGTTTGTAGAAGTTGGTCCTACCCTCACGGTAAGCCTTTTCGATGGCACAATAGCAACAGCCTTTATCATCATAGCAGGTAAAGACGCAATCCTTGTTGTTCACAATAGAAGTCACCAGGTCACCTTCACAATCGGTATAGACCACACCTTGCTCCTCTATCACGGTGCGGGCTTCGGGAGAAAGCTCGTCCCAAATCAGCGGAAGCACCTCTTCCAGTTTCTCCACCTCGTCCAGCTCTACGGGAGCACCGGCATCGCCCTCAATGCAGCAAATCCCCTGGCAGGCACCCAAGTCACACAAGAACTTCTCGCGCAAAACATCGAAAGAAACCACAACATCACCAATCTGTATCATAATCGTTCTATTGAAAAAAGACGCGGATTATCCGGATTGCACAGACTCAACTTTAAGAGCATCCGTGGAATCCGTATAATCCGCGTCTAAATATTGTTACGGCTTTGACGCCTTACTTAATCAAATCCTTACCAGTCATTTCAGCCGGCTGCTCCATACCCAAGATATGCAGGATAGAAGGAGCTACGTCAGCCAATACACCGTTCTCAACCTTGGCGTCCTTGTTTGCAGTAACGTAAACGAAAGGAACGGGGTTCAGAGAGTGGGCAGTATTCGGAGTACCATCCTCATTCAGAGCATGGTCGGCATTACCGTGGTCAGCGATGATGATTACTTCATAATCGTTTGCCTTGGCAGCCTCAACGGTGTCTTTCACACATTCGTCGATGGCTTTCACTGCCTTCTCGATAGCTTCGTAGATACCGGTATGTCCCACCATATCACCATTGGCGTAGTTCACCACGATGAAATCGAACTTCTGGGTCTTGATAGCTTCAACCAACTTGTCCTTCACCTCGTACGCACTCATTTCAGGCTTCAAGTCGTAAGTGGCAACCTTCGGAGAAGGAACCAGGATGCGCTCTTCAGCATCGTAGGGAGTCTCGCGGCCACCGTTGAAGAAGAAAGTCACGTGTGCATACTTCTCTGTTTCGGCAATGTGCAGCTGGGTCTTGCCATTGGCAGCAAGATATTCGCCCAATGTGTTCTGTACATTCTCCTTATCAAAAAGGATATGTACACCCTTGAAGCTGGCGTCATACGGAGTCATGCAGTAGAACTGCAGGCCCGGAATGGTCTGCATGCCTTGTTCGGGCATATCTTGCTGGGTGAGGACAACGGTCAATTCCTTGGCACGGTCGTTGCGGTAGTTGAAGAAGATTACAACATCACCTTCCTTGATGGTACCGTCGAAGCCACCGTTCACAATCGGCTTAATGAATTCATCCGTAACGCCTTCGTCGTAGGACTCCTGCATAGCCTGGACCATATCCGTAGCAACCTTGCCTTCACCGTTTACCAACAAATCGTAGGCAACCTTCACACGCTCCCAACGTTTGTCACGGTCCATTGCATAGAAACGTCCCACGATGGAAGCAATCTTGCCGGCAGACTTCTCGCAATGGGCAGTCAGCTGTTCAATGAATCCTTTACCGCTCTTCGGGTCGGTATCACGACCGTCCATAAAACAGTGGATGAAGGTATTCTCGATACCGTATTCCTTGGAAATATCGCAGAGTTTGAACAAATGGTCAAAAGAGCTGTGCACGCCACCGTTGCTGGTCAGTCCCATAAAGTGGATATTCTTGCCGTTTTCCTTTGCATATGAGAAAGCAGAAACAATTTCCTTGTTCTTCAGGATGCTGCCATCGGCACAAGCACGGTTAATCTTCACCAAATCCTGGTAAACAATGCGTCCGGCACCGATATTGAGGTGACCTACTTCAGAATTACCCATCTGTCCGTCGGGCAAACCAACGTTTTCACCGCTTGCCTGAAGCTCGGAATGCGGATAAGCTGCCAACAGACTGTCCCAATACGGAGTAGGTGTATTGAAAATCACATCATCTTTGCCTTGATCGCCGATGCCCCAGCCATCAAGAATCATTAAAAGGGCTTTCTTACTCATAATATTAATCGAATTTAATTGTATAATCTTTTTGTATGATACAAACGTTCTTTATAGTAGGAACCTGTTTTTGCGCTGCAAAGGTACAAAAAACAGCTGTTAAAGCGTACTGTTTCAAATGATTTATGTACTTTTGCCACGCTTAAAAAATAAAAAACAAGAAATATGGACGATTCAAACCCACGAACGTGCAATAGTATTCACCAATAAAACGAACGGAGACGTTGACTGCAATGCCTCTGTTCCAACCTGAAAGGAGGCAAACAATGAGAAAGTATCTCTACAGTGAAAACGGCTTCACTGAAAAGGCCGAATGGCAACCCAACTGCTGGGTCAACGTAGAATGCCCGGACAACGATGATTTCAAATTCCTAACCGAAGAGCTGAAAGTTCCCGAATCATTCCTGGAAGACATAGCCGACGTGGACGAGCGCCCGCGTACGGAAACAGAAGACAACTGGCTGCTGACCATCCTCCGCATCCCGATGCAGAGCAACCAACGCGGCGTGCCGTTCATCACCGTGCCCATCGGCATTATCACCAATGACGGAATCATCGTTTCTGTCTGCTATCACCACACGGAGCTGATACCGGACTTCATCCAGCACACACGCCGGAAGAACATAGTCGTCAACAATAAACTGGATTTGATTCTGCGAATCATCTACTCTTCCGCCGTCTGGTTCCTGAAGTATCTGAAACAGATAAACAACGACGTGGCCACCGCCGAAAAAGAGCTGGAGAAAAGCATCCGCAACGAAGACCTCCTGCAACTGATGAAGCTGCAGAAGACGCTGGTCTACTTCAACACTTCCATCCGTGGCAATGAAGTGATGATAGGACGGCTGAAAAACATCTTTCAGGACACCAATTATCTGGATTTGGAATTATTGGAAGACGTGGTCATCGAGTTGAAGCAGGCATACAATACCGTAAACATCTACAGTGATATCCTGACGGGAACCATGGATGCCTTCGCCTCCATCATCTCCAACAATGTGAATGCCATCATGAAACGTATGACAAGCCTCAGCATTACACTGATGATTCCCACGTTGATAGCCAGTTTCTACGGCATGAATGTGGACATCCACCTGGAGAGTTTTCCGCACGCGTTTATTTTCATCATACTTTTGTCGGCAATATTATCAGCAGTGACATTCGTATGGTTCAGAAGGATTAAGTGGTTCTAAACAGCATCATTGTCCGAAGTTCAGCGACAACTGCCCATCCCCCAAGAGATTGAACGTCAAGCGATGATAGGGTGTAGTGCCCCGCTCAGCAATGGCGGCACGATGTTTCTTGGTGGGATACCCCTTGTTACGATTCCAGTCATAATACGGATATTCCTCGTGAAGGCGGTTCATGTAGTCATCACGATAGGTCTTTGCCAAAATGGAGGCGGCAGCGATGGAAAGGTACTTCCCGTCTCCTTTCACTACGGTAGTATGCGGCAAGTCCCGATATTTTTTAAAGCGGTTGCCGTCTATCAGCAGATGTTGCGGACGGACATTCAGTTGGTCAACAGCACGGTGCATGGCAAGAAAGGAGGCATTAAGAATATTGATTTTGTCAATTTCTTCGGGAGAGACGACGCCCACCGCCCATGCCAGAGCCTCTTTCTCAATCACTTCACGCAAGGCATAGCGTTGTTTTTCCGTCAGCTGCTTGGAGTCATTCAGAAGTTCATTCTTAAAGTCCGTTGGCAGAATAACGGCAGCGGCATAGACCGCACCGGCCAGACAGCCGCGACCGGCCTCATCGCATCCCGCCTCTATCAAGTCTTCATTCAAATAAGGTAATAACATATATATCGCTATCTTTGAGGCACAAAGATAAATCTTTTTGGAGGGAAACCTGACTTCTAAGAAGAATTAATTAAATTTGCAGAAACAAGACGATGCCATGAAGAAAAACCTATGTCTACTACTCGTATGTCTTCTGTCAGCAGCCGCCCCACTGCAAGCTCAAGACATGCAGCAAGCACAGAAATTGATTGACCAAGCACAGAAATACCTGTACAACAACCCCAAACAAGCTTCCTACTATGCAGCTCAGGCTTCTGCCTTGTTTCCCGAAGATGAGCCCAGTGAGGTCCGCGCACAAGCCATGATTCTCTACTGTCAAGCCGAACAATTGTTGGGGAACTTCGACCTAAGTATCAAGAATCTTTATGACACCCAAAAATATATCCATCCCACCAACAAAAAACAAATGGCACAACTCTGCTCCTTGATGGGGCGTGTATACAGCAAACTAGGCGATTACAACAAAGCCATTGAACTGAACGACAAAGCAACCTCCATCTTCAAATCCATCGGCGATTCCACCTCTGTGGCCGGATGCTATAACGAACGTGGAGTAATGCACCACTTCATGAGTGAATTTACCGTTGCCGAGCGTTTCTTCCAGCGTGCGCTGGCCATCAACCGTGCCCAACGAAACCTGAAAGAGATTGCAACCAACCTGAACAACCTCTGTCTGTACCGAGGAAATACGGAAGAGAAACTTTCTTTCATCCAGGAAGCCATCACCATCAACAAGAATCTGGATGCCCAATGGTCTCTTGGCGAAAACTACAACAACATGGGGAAACAGTATTACTATGACAAGCAATACTCCAAAGCCTTGGAAGCCTTGCATAAAGCCTACGAGTATGCCCACAACATCGGAGCCCGCGAACTGATTTGCGACAATTACGAATATTCGTCCATGGTATATGCAGCTATAGGTGACTATGCCCAAGCCTATAAGTATCTGGACAAGAGGTACCACCTGGGCAAAGAACTGCAAAGTAGCAACAAGCTACGCAACATCGAGCAGGAAATTTCCTATAAAAGATACCAAGACCAAAAATATGCTACTGAAATGCAGGAACAAACCTACAAGATAGAGCTACTGAAACGCAATTTGTGGCTTTTGGGCAGCGTACTTATTCTGGGAATAGCTTTCAGCATCTTTCTATATAAATGGTATAAACGCCGAAAAGATTTGCAACTGATAGAAGCACGCTACCAATTGCAACTGTCCGAAAAAGAAGTGGCCGAACTGAAGATGCATCAGCAAGAGCTGGAACTTCAAAATGTACACAATGAACTGGCTACCAGTCGGCAGGAGGCAACCAGCTTCGCCGTATTCCTGAAAAGCCGCAATGAACTGCTGGACAAAATACGCGGAATGGTGAAAGAAGGATATAAGATGGACGCGCAAGCCATCACGCCCCACCTGAAGAAAATCAACGCATTCATCAGCCAGAGCCAAAGCGGAGACAAAACCAACAGTGCCCTATTGACAAACATCGATGATAAAAGCAATGAATTCCTCCAAAGACTGGTAGCGATTCATCCCAAACTGACACAAGGCGAGAAATATCTTGCCACCCTGCTAAGGGTGAACCTGTCTACCAAAGAAATATCCATGTTGACCGGCACCACCCCCAAAACCATCAATATGAACCGATACCGCCTGCGCAAATCCCTCAACCTCTCTTCCGAAGAAGACCTAACCGACTATCTACAGAATATATAACCCGGCTCAAGGCTGAAAATATTTATTTTGCATTTCTACCCTCACCGCCCTCACTGCTTACCTAAAAGTCTTTATTCATCGGACTTTCAGAGGTGAGTAAGGGCAATTTCAAAAAGGTGAGGGTAAAGTTTGCTCTCACTTTGTCTCAGTAGAAACAAGGCATCGAACAAGTAAGCATAGGCTCGCAAGTCCGGAAGAAGGGACTACTGTATCAGTATGCAAATGAAAGAACCGTCTACTGATGACGTTTATAAAGAAAAAAAGTGTCTAGTGAAATCAGGAAAAGACAGCTTTCTTTTTGTTTCCCCCAATATAACCGCTTGTTTCAACACACAGAACGGTTTGTTTCGACGTGTAGAACAATGTGTTTCATTAGGGCGAACACTTTGTTCCATTATAGTGAACACTTTGTTTCATACTATATAAACACCTTGTTTTATGTTGTGCAAACAAAACGTTTTATACTACATGAACGAAGTGTTTTGTACTGCAGAAACAAAGTGTTCATCACTATGAACTAATAAGTTATCCGTATTTTGCAAGAGATAAGATATGAATGTCATCCGTCTTATACTCGACTTCCTCTTTTACAGATGGCTTGCAGATAAAACATCTGCAAACCATCTGCAAGGGACATCATTGATAAACAGTAGTATCTCAACTCTCCTCCGGGGAGGAGAGTTGAGATACTACTGTTTATCAATGATTATAAAAGACTTGCGAAACTTGAGTTGCTTGATATTTCTAAAAGAGTTGGTTTCCTTCTTCATCTAATCACCGTTTACTTGCGCAACTCAATAATTAATGTAAATCGGGAAAAGTTTATGTGGATATAGTTTTGTAGATATAGAATATCTCATTTACTCCTATTTATCAAATACTTACAAAACTATTTGTAGATAATAAAACAAAGAATATCCCTCTCTTGTAGTCTGCTTGTAGATAACATTCATTAGCAATTCCTGTTTATGAAGCTTAATTTAGCATTGTGAAAAACCAATAGTATTAACCTTAAAAACTTATTCAAATGAGTAAAAGTAACTACTACAAAGAAAGAGTCATTCAGCTACTTCTCTTCTTTGCTTTTATGCTGCCTATGGGCGCATTGGCACAGAACATTCAGCTGAACGGTACCGTAACCGATGTTTCCGGTGAATCTGTCATCGGAGCCAGTGTATTAGAGAAAGGAACAACAAATGGAGTAATCACTGACATCGACGGTAACTTTACCCTCAGCGTTTCCCCAAAAGCCACTATTATTATCTCTTACGTGGGCTATGCTCCACAAGAAATCGCCCTCAATGGTCGCAAGGAATTGAAAGTGGTGCTGAAAGAAGACACCGAACTACTGGACGAAGTAGTCGTTATCGGTTATGGCACACAAAAGAAATCGGATGTTTCCGGTTCGGTAAGTTCCGTATCGGGCGATAAACTAAACAACATACCTACCGCTAATGCCGAAACTGCCCTGCAGGGTATGGCTCCCGGTTTGATAGTTAACTTTGGTAGCGGTGCCGCCGGCTCCACTCCCAGCCTGCAGGTGCGCGGTGTAACCACTTATGGAACAGACAACTCTCCGTTGGTAATTATCGATGGCGTTCCGGGTGATATGAGTTTTCTGAACCCCGAAGACATCAAGTCAATGTCTGTATTGAAAGACGCTGCCACCGCCGCTATTTACGGAGCACGCGCCGCCGCAGGCGTTATCCTGATTGAGACTTACCGTGGTACCAAATCCAAACCCAAAATCACGTTCTCAGCTTATTGGGGAGTGGATCAGATAGCCAAGAAACTGGATGTCTGCAATGCCGAAGAATTTATCCACATGGCAAAGATGGCCCGTACAAACGCCGGTCAAAACCCCAAAAACTGGCCTGCTTACATTGCGGCTTATGAGCAAGACCCCACACAGTTTGGCGACACCGATTGGCAGGACGAATACTACCGCAACGGCTTCACACAGAAATACAATGTGGGGTACACTAGTGGCAGTGAGAATGCCAACGTAGCTTTGTCCGTATTCTATTCAAAAAACGAAGCCATCGTGACCGGCACGGGTGACGAGAAATATGGCTTCCGCTTAAACTCAGACATGAAACGCGGCAAGTTCAAAGTGGGCGAATCAGTAAACTACAGCCGTTGGGAATCGGAAATGGAAGCCAACTCAGGTTTTCCCGGCATATACCAAGTGACCAACATGGAACCTATCGCACGTCTGTATGACGAGAATTGTGACGGCGGATACGGTGGTGCCATCCCCGGCATGAACATGAGCGATGCTGCCAACATGGTAGGTTATAATAACCTGATTGAGAACACCCGCGCCACAGATTACATCAAAGGATCGGGCTATCTGCAATATGAGCCCATCAAGGGACTGGTAATCAAGGCACAAGCAAGCCGTAGCCTCCTTTTCCGCGAAACCCGCGTATTCAAACCTACTTACGAACTGGGTGCCATGAAGTGGAACGAAAGCGCCTCACTATCACAGACCCGCACCAGAAGCGTCAACGACCTGCTGGAACTGACTGCCAACTACAACTTCACCATCAAAGACAGTCACGACTTCGCCTTCCTGCTGGGAGCTTCACAAGAAGAAAGCACTTACGACCTATTGGGTGCATCGGGTTCCGAATTCGAGAACAACGACATGGGCATTCTGGGCCAGGCACGCAAAGACTATGGTGTGCAAGGTGAAAAGACCCGTAGCGGCTTGCGTTCCGTATTTGGCCGTGTGAACTATAGTTGGAAAATGCGCTACATGTTAATGGCCTCGTTCCGCTATGACGGTTCTTCACGTTTTGCCGACGGTAACCAGTGGGGGTTCTTCCCCTCTGTATCAGTAGGCTGGAACATTGCCAACGAACCTTTCTGGGAAGATATGAAAGAAACAGTCAGCTCCTTCAAATTGCGTATGAGCTACGGCGCCCTCGGTAACCAATCGGTACCTCTCTATCTCTACATTCCCAAATTGGACTCCAACGCCGACAACATCAACTACCCCTTCGACGGCAAAGTCGTAAACCAGGGATATGCAGTACGTAGCCTCCCCTCAAGGAACATCAAGTGGGAAACTACCTTCTACAAAAACATCGGTGTGGACATGAGCCTATGGAACAACAAACTGGAATTCTCGATTGAAGGTTACATCAAGGACACCAAGGACATGCTTTCCGAAAAGAACATCAGTCTGTCTACCGGTTACGGTGCACTGACGGTGAACGACGGTGAACTGCGCACCACCGGTATGGAAATGCAACTGATTTACCACGGTAATGCAGGTAAGGACTTCAAGTATGACCTTGACTTCAACCTGAGCCACTTTAAGAGTAAACTGAAATCAATGGCAGACCCCAACTATATGTACGAATATGGTGCTTCACGTACCTACGTGGGTGGTTACTTCGGTGAATTCTGGGCTTACGAAACCGCAGGCATCATCCAAAATGAAGCAGAAGCCAAACTTTGGAAAGAATCACACGGACGCAAGGACAGCAAAGGCAACTGGATTCCCATGCAGCCCAACGCAGAACCCGGTGACCTCCGCTTCGTAGACCAAAACGGTGACGGCATGCTGGACAGCGATGACAAGAAGCTTCTGGGCAACGGTTGCCCCAAGGCCTCTATCGGCTTCAACGTAACACTGAATTACAAGAACTTCGATTTGGTAGCCAACTTCTACGGTGACCTCGGTGTAGACCGTTACAACTATACCAAATATCAATTGGAACGTATGGATACCAAGTTCAACTATGGCAGAAACGCACTGAAAGCATGGACTCCGGAGAACCCCAACACCAACATTCCACGTGCCGTATACGGCGACCCGAACAAGAATGCTCGCACTTCCGACCGTTTCATCGAACGAGGCGACTTCTTCCGCCTGAACAACTTGCAACTGGGCTACAACCTGCCTGCTACAGTTTGTGGTAAGTTGGGCATCAGCAACCTCCGTTTCTATGTAGGTGGTACACGCATCTTTACCATCACCGGTTACAGTGGCTATGACCCCTCTACCAACGGTGGTATTGACCGCATGGGTTACGACTATGCTTCATCACCTCTATGCCGTACTTTCATGGCCGGTATTAAATTCGGATTTTAATTGAACCAAAACTTTAAAAAAGATGATTATGAAATTAAAGAATATATTATTGTGCGCCTCAGTCTTAGGAGGCCTGGCACTCTCTTCATGTACCGGGAATTGCCTGGATGAAGACAGAAACCCCAACTCACTGGACCCCGAAAACTTCTGGAAGAGCGAATCCGACATCCTCAAAGGACTTACCGCAGCCTACGCTGGACTACAGCCTACCATCGAATGGGCGCAACCTTTCGAACGCTACATTGTGATAGACAACTACCGCAGCGACGAGCTGGACTACCGCCCCGACGTGACCGCCTGGATGGAACTGGCCATGTACAACAACGAATCGACCAACTACGTGCCCAACGATGAATGGACCAACCTCTATACCAGTATCAACTATTGCAACCAGTGTCTGGACAACATTCCCAATGTGCCCGACAACGATGACGAAGGCATCAAGCAGACCAAAGCGACCAGTATTGCCGAGGCACGTTTTCTGAGAGCTTTCTACTACTACCGTCTCTTCATCAACTTCGGTGAAAGACTACCAATGTTCGAGCACGAACTCGAAGGTACCGAAGAGGAATTCTATCCTCCGGTAGAAGCCGGCAGACTGAAGACTTTCATCGAGACAGAACTGAGTGAATGTCAAGCCAACCTTCCCGAAAAATGGAATACAAACATGGCCGGACGCGTCACTAAATATACTGCCGCAGCACTCTTAGGCAAATACTATATGTTCATCGGCGAAAAGGCCAAAGCCAAAACAGAATTCTGGAAAGTCATTGACAGTCACAGATATGAACTGATGGAGAACTATGGCGACAACTTCAACGGACTACACGAGAACAATAAGGAATCCATCCTTGAAGTACAGTTCACCGGAAGTCTGGAAGGCGGGCACTACGAATACAATCTCTTTACCTTGCACTTGGGTCCCGACAGTGGCTGTGGCGCATACGAGGAAGCATATCCGTCCAAATGGTTATTCAATACACTGAAGAAAGACCTCACCGAAGATGGGGAATACAGCGACCGATTGTATGAGACTATCATTTTCGACGATCCCAAATCCCGTCCGTTCTATTACGAAGACGGCAAAGGATTCAGTGATTACCACCAAGAAGACAATATCTACTGGCGCAAATATGTGACTTACGACAAGTCATTGGGTGATTACTGGGATTATTCCGGTTTCAACATCCCCCTCATCCGCTATGCGGACATCCTGTTGCTCTATGCCGAGTGTCTGAACGATGAAGGAAACTCTAAAGAAGCCATCAAATACATCAACAAAGTACGTGACCGTGTACACGTAACGCCACTGTCCGACACCCTAAGTAAAGAACAAGTGCTGAAGCACCTGCAGGATGTGGAACGTCCTTGCGAACTGGCCCTCGAAGGCTCACGCTGGTATGATCTCATCCGTTGGGGCATTGTGGAAGACGCACTTAAGAGTCATGAAAAGCCTTTCGCAAGCAATTTCATATCGACCAAGCATATCAGACTCGCTATCCCTCACAAAGAATTCCTGATGAATCCTGATTGGGTGCAAAACGAAGGTTACACAAAATAACCGATAACCCTACAACTCAGTCTCTATCGGAAGCGAAATGCCGGAAACGGGATCCCATCCGATAGAGATTGCTTTTAATAGAACTCTCTGTTTCAAGACTTCATTTCATCATATACTTAATTTACCATGAGACATCCAAATAAAAACATCGCTTTGACTGGCATCGTTGCCTGCATACTGGCCTCGTGCGTCAAAGCTCCCACTTCTTCAGAACCGCTTTTATCCAAGCAAGCGGACTTCTGTAATCTTATCAACATAAAGAACACTCCCGCCGGAGCCGTAGACTGGGATGCCTACGTCTTTGCCGACAAAGGTGCTTGGATGGCATACTCACTGCCCGACAACGAAAACCGTCGCCATGCCGGTGCTTTCATGGGACCTATGGTCATGACCGGACGCGGATGGATAGCTGCCGGACTCGCCGAACCTACGCTGTGGGTGAACGGCGAACAGTATAGGATGGTGTACAATGTACAGACCACCCGATACCTCCCCGGCAAACTGATACAGGAATACAACGATGAGAACTTAAACTTCACTACCGAATTGTGCTACCTCACCTCACGTTCCGTAGCCATACGTTCAATCGTGAAGAATATGAGCCAAAAACCGGTAAAGGTCAGCTTCGACTGGAACGGAGGCGTATACGAGCCTACCTCTGTCGTAAGCAGCATAGATAAAGGTCTCTCTTTCATCCGCCCCAAAGATTCCACGAACACGGTAATCCGATTCCTCACAGCAGACAAGATTCAGGCTGTGGGGAGCGATAGCCTGCACGTCACAGAAAAAAGTGAAATGACCCTGGAACCCGGCAAGACTTATCAGTCGGAGATGACTCAAACCCTAACGCTGCGCGGTGAAGACACAGCCAAAGAACTGGCTGCCATAGCAACGCTGAATATAGACAATTGCTTTGAACTAAACGAACAGCAATGGAACGCACAAATCGCTTCGTTGCTGAGCGGAAACAGCAAGTACCTCAAGGACAACAAATACCGCAAGGTACTCGTAAAAGCAATGATGACCCTGAACAGCAACTACCGCACCCCTGCCGGTGACATCCTGCATGGCGGCAGCAACCCGTCGTACAACGGATTCATCAACGGCATCTGGTCGTGGGACTCCTGGAAGATTGCTTCGGGCAACGTACATTTCAACGAGGAGATAGCCAAAAGCGAAATGATTACCCTCTTCGACTATCAAGCCGACAACGGCATGGTACCCGACTTCATCAGCTACAACAAGAAATACAATAACTGGCGCGATGCCAAACCGCCCGTAGCCGCCTGGGGAGCCATGAACGTGTATAAAGCTACCGGCGACAAGAAATTCCTCGAAACAATGTTCGACAAGCTCTATAAGTTCCATCAGTGGTGGTATGCCGAGCGCGACCACAATCACAACGGCATCTGCGAATACGGTTCCACCGACGGCACTCTCATTGCTGCCTGTTGGGAAAGCGGCATGGACAACGGCGTACGCTTTGACGATGCCGTGATGCAGAAAAACAGCGAGAAGGCATGGTCCATGAACCAGGAGAACATCTGCCTGAACTCGTTCCTCTACGTAGACAAGACCATCCTCGCCGAAATGGCAACCCTCCTGAACAAGCCCGAACTGGCGGCACAGCTTAATGCCGAAGCCAAAGTCATCAAGGAATTCGTACAGACAAAGATGTGGGACAAGGAAACCGGATTCTTCTACGACACCCGTATCGATACCGGCGAGCACATCAAAGTGATGGGTGCCGAATGCTGGCTGCCACTCTGGGCAGGCATCGCCACTCCCGTAC
>ERZ1504234.208-NODE-208-length-16280-cov-4.898120_pt1 | contig 16280 bp, 10 predicted proteins | sample MGYA00572402_ERZ1504234 | MGnify/ENA primary metagenome ERZ1504234 (study PRJEB39906, sample SAMEA3182112) | gut metagenome | biome: human; feature: gut; material: Stool; isolation source: human stools | place: Canada | collected 2013-05-06 ... | reverse complement strand
AGACCGCTCCCTACGCATACACAATTTTTCTCCCCCGCATACACCAGAAGTCAAAAGGAAGGGAAAACCCGGGCGGTTGAGCGTATCCGTCTTCCGTACGGCGACAAAAACAGATTGAAAATCCGGCTTGTCCCCCGTTAAGATGGGTGCAAAAGGAGGCTGAAGCCATCCATGGATCATTTTGTATGCAAGGGGCAGCTTTTTTTCAGCACCGGCCCCGACCACTGCCAGTGTATTCCCCACGGATTCCTGGTCTGTACCGATGGAATCTGCCAGGGAGCTTTCCCGACGCTTCCGGATGCCTACCGGGACCTGCCGCTCCTGGACTTTGGGGACCAGCTCATCCTCCCCGGGCTGGTGGATCTCCACCTCCACGGACCTCAGTTTGCCTATCGGGGCCTGGGGATGGATCTGGAGCTTTTGGACTGGCTGCACACCCACACCTTCCCAGAGGAGGCCAAATTTCAGGACCTGGCCTATGCCGAGCCTGCCTACCGGCAATTCACGCACGCTTTGAAACACAGCTTCACCACCCGGGCCGCCATCTTCGCCACTGCCCACACAGAAGCCACGCTGCTTCTCATGGATCTTCTGGACGAAAGCGGACTCATCACCTATGTGGGCCGGGTGAATATGGACCGGGACTGCCCCGAACCCCTGCGAGAATCAGACCCAAAAGCGGCGCTGGAAGAAACCCGGCGCTGGCTGGACGCCGTTCAGGGCCGCTACCACCGGACCCGGCCCATTCTCACCCCCCGCTTCGTCCCCACCTGCTCCGCCCCCCTCCTGGAGAGCCTGGGGCAGCTGGCCCGGGAAACGAAACTTCCGGTGCAGAGCCATTTGTCGGAGAATCCAAAGGAGATTGCCCTGGTACAGGAGCGCTTTCCAGACGCCAGCTGCTATGCCCAGGTCTACGACCGGTTCGGCCTCCTGAGCACCCGCTGCATCATGGCCCACTGCGTCCACTCCGGGCCAGAGGAACTGGCGCTTCTCAAAGAGCGGGGCGTTTTCATGGCCCACAGTCCGGAATCCAACACCAACCTCGCCTCCGGTGTGGCTCCGACCCGCCGCTTTTTGGAGCAGGGGCTCTCGGTTGGCCTGGCCTCCGACGTGGCCGGGGGCAGCAGCTTGAATCTCTTCCGGGCCATGGCCCACGCCGTCCAGGCCAGCAAGCTCCGCTGGCGGCTCCTGGACGAGGATACCCCGCCCCTCACCTTCCCCCAGGTCTTCTGGCTGGCCACCCTGGGCGGCGGCCGCTTCTTCGGCCCTGTGGGAACCTTCGCCAAAGGCTACGCCTTCGACGCCCTGGTTCTGAACGACCGCCTCTTCCCCACCGTCCTGCCCCTGCCCATAGAGCAGCGGGTAGAACGCCTAGCCTACCTGGCAGAGGAGCGATGCCTCACCGCCAAATTTGTGTCCGGACGTAGAATCCTATAATCACAAACGTATCCAGTCAAAAAACATAGCGGCATGGTCAAAGCCATGCCGCTATCCTATTTATTCCTGCTCCCAATTGTGCCAGACGTTCTGCACGTCGTCATCGTCATCGAAGAGGTCCAGCATTTTTTCCATGTTGGCGACGTCCTCTTCCTTCTCCAGCTTCTGATAGTTCTGGGGAACCATCTCAATCTGGGCGGAGGCAAAGGCATAGCCCTTGGCGGTGAGGGCGTCGGCCACGGTGTTGAAGTCGTCGGGAGCGGTGTAGACGGTGAAGCAATCTTCCTCGGCCTCGAAATCGTCGGCGCCGGAGTCCATCGCGTCCATCATCACGGCGTCCTCTTCGTAATCGCCATCCTCATTGTCAATGACCAGAACACCCTTGCGGTCAAAGGACCAGGAGACACAGCCGGAAGCGCCCATGTTGCCGCCGTACTTGTCAAAGTGGTGGCGCATGGAGCCTGCGGTGCGGTTGCGGTTGTCGGTCATGGTCTCCACAATCACGGCCACGCCGCCGGGGCCGTAGCCTTCGTAGGTGATGGTCTCGTAATTGTCGCCGGAGCCTGCGCCAGCTGCCTTCTCCAGCACCCGCTTGATGTTGTCGTTGGGCATGTTGGCAGCCTTGGCCTTGGTGATGACCGTGGCCAGCCGGGAGTTGTTGGCAGGGTCGGTGATGCCGCCCCCCTCCTTCACAGCCACAATGATCTCCTTGGCGATTTTGGTAAAGGCGGCGGCCCGCTTGGCGTCCTGGGCGCCTTTGGTTTTTTGAATGTTATGCCACTTGGAATGTCCGGACATGAAAATCTTCCCTTCTATCGATATAGCGCCGCCATCCAAGCTTTCTTGAGGCAGCCCCTTGCAAACTCTGAACATTGTAGCACAGAGAGCAGGACAAAATCAACAGGTTTCAGCAGAATTTTATGCAATCTGTGTGATGTTCGGACACTTTTACCTGGATTTGGGGAAATTGCCGCCGGAGCCGGTCCGCCAGAGCGGCGCACACCGGATGTTCCGTCCAGAAGTGACCGGCGTCAATGAGATTCAGCCCCAGATCCCGGGCGTCCCAGAACTGGTTGTACTTCACGTCCGCCGTCACAAAGGTGTCGCAGCCTGCGTCAAAGACCGCCCGAATTCCGTCCCCGCAAGCGCCGCCCCCCACAGCCACCCGGCACACCGGCCGACCGCCGGAGACATACCGGAGCCCCGGGCAACCCAGCCCCTTCTTCACCTGCTCCAGAAACGTCTCCAGGGGAACCGGCTCCCGCCGCCCGGCCCGGAGTAGCCCCCAGGGCCGCCCCGCCTCGTCTACGCCGGAGGGATGTAGCACCACCGTCTCCTCCAGTCCCAAGGCCCCGGCCAGGCAGTCGTTGACCCCGCCTGGGGCGCAGTCCAGGTTGGTGTGGGCGTTGATGGCGGCCATATCCCGGGCCGCCAGGAACAGGAGACACCGGCCCACGGAGGTATCATCCGTCAGGGCTCGGACCGGCTGGAAGATGAGGGGATGGTGGGTCACCAGCAGCTCCGCCCCCCATTCAGCCGCCTCCCGGCACACATCCTCAAAGGGATCCAGGGCCACCAAAATCCGCCGGACCTCCCGGCCCGGCCGGCCGCAAAGGAGCCCCACATTGTCCCACTCCATCTTCATGTACCGGGGAGCCAAGGTCTCCAGAAAAGTCAAAATCTCTTGCACCGTGGTCATCGCGCCGCCTCCATCTCCCGCAGCTCTCTCAGAGCCGCGCTGTAGTATTCATATTTGGGTCCCCCCAGCCCCTCCAGGCCCAGCACCACCTTTTCCACCGCCTGGCGGCAGAAGGCCAGGTATTCCCCCACCAGGGGACTGCCGCCGGACAGGAGGGCGGGGCTGGCAAAGTGCTGCCCCGGGGTGAGACTCTGGCTGCCTGGCTTTGCCTCCAGGACGGTGTAGAGGAACTTTCCGTCCCGCACCGGCTCCTCCCGGGTGATGGTCCAGCCGGCCTCCGACAGATACTGCCGCAGCTCATTCTGGGAGGACTGGCACTGAAGCACCAGCCGGTATCCACCCGACCGCAGCCAGGGGCCGCCCCGAAGAATCCCCACCATGGTCTCCGCCCCCAACCCTGCCATCAAAAGCACGTCAAAGTCCCGGGGCAGGCCCCGGACCCCGTCGCACTGGTGAAAGGAGAGGCCCTCCCGGACCCCGAACCGCCGGGCATTCTCCCTGGCCCGGGCCAGAGGCTGCGGCGCCACATCCGCCGCCAGGACCCGGCTGGCCAGCCGGGATTGCAGCAGATAAATGGCCAGATATCCGTGGTCTGTCCCCACATCCGCCACCCGCTGCCCCGGCTCCACAAATGCGGCGCAGGCCAAAAGACGTTTCGAAATTGGAAGCTTCATACCATGTCCTCCTGATGGGTCCCTGCCGGAATGAAACAAGGAGGCGCCGCAGGGACCAGCCCCACAACGCCTCCTTTTGCAAAGCTTACTGTTTCTCCGCCTCGGCAGCCTCGCTGGCCTCCAGGAACCGGTTCAGCTGGGCCAGGAACGCGTCGCAGTCGATGCCATGGACCATGCAGGCCTCCTCCACGGTCTCACCCCGGGAAGAGGGGCAGCCCAGGCAGTGCATGCCAATGGCCATAAAGAGGGGCGCAGACTGGGGTGCAATGTCCAGCACCTCGCCGATGATGGTATCTTTTTCAATGGTAACAGCCACGTTCAGAACCTCCTACGATTGTTTGCTTTATTATACCCGGCAGTCTCTCAAAAAACAAGAGGAATTGTCAAAAAAGCGTTGTAAAACCATCTACAGCGCAGAGTCTCCCGGCAAACCGCAACCAGCATAGGGGCTGCTTTACAGATGGTCCCCGCAAAGCAGCCCCCGCCAATCAGGCAAACGTGTTAGATGATTTCCGAGTAGCGCAAGAGGACGGTGGCAATCTGCGCCCGGGTGGCGTTGCCCCGGGGATTGAGGAGGCCGTCCATACCGGTGAGGATTCCACACTCCACTGCCCAGGCCATAGGCTCTTTGGCGTAGTTGCTGATTCTGCCCCAGTCGTCAAACTCCGTCAGATCCGCAGTCTTCTGCACATCCTGGCCGCTGTACTTGGCATACCGGGCCAGGAAGGTCACCATCTGCTCCCGGGTCACCGCTGCATCGGGCGCAAAGCGCGTGTCTGTCACACCCTTGGCAATCCCGTTTTCAGCCGCCCAAGCAATGGCGTTGCCATAATACCGGTCCATGTTCACATCTGTGAAGGGGGTGGTCTCCGCCGTCTCCGGCTCATCCGCCATCCGGTACAGAACCGTCACCATCTGCCCCCGGGTCAGCGTGCCGTTGGGCAGGAAGCGGTCCACCCCCACGCCCTTCATGATCCCCGTTCTCAGGACAAAGTCCACTCCTTCGTGATACCAGCGGGTGCAATCCAGATCGTGGAACGCCTCGGACGGGCAGTGGCTGCTGTCTGCGGCCGTCAAACGGGTCTCTGTCTCGCCGCAGGAAGCGCAGGTCCGCATCTCCTCTCCCGTTCGGGTGCAGGTGGGCGCTTTGCTCTCCGTCCAGTCGCTCCATGCATGGCCCAGGGCCTCGGTGAAGCAGTCCCGGTAGCTCTTGCCGCAGGTTTGGCAGGTGCGCTGGGTATATCCGCCCTCGGTGCAGGTGGCTGGCACCACAGTCTCCTCATACGCATGCTCCGGCACTGTGAGGGTCACTTCTTCCGTCTCATTCAGGTGCAGGTCGTTGTTTTGGAGCTTGGTGATGGCGAACGTCGCCTCCGTCTCCTCCTCTGCCCGGAAGGTCAAGGTAGCCAGCACTGTCCCGGCGGGGACCGCCTCCGAATTGGCGTAGCCAAAGGTCACCCGGCCCGTCTCTTTGTGGAAGCTGCTGTAAGCCGCCTGGCTATCTGCGCCTTCCAGACTCAGGCAGTCTGGGTCATAGTCCAGGGCAATCAGCCCGTTGGTGGTAGCATCGTCGGCTGTCATGGTCAAGGTCACAGTCTTGCCGGTACACTCCGTCTGATGCCCCACACTCTGGAGGGAAACCGGCAGTCGATCCAGATCCTGCCGGGGAGCCGCGCCGGTATGGGCCACATGGAGCGTGCCGCCAGGCGCTACGCGCTCTATGGCAGTATCAGAAATCTCCACCACAGAACCGGGCTCCGCCTCCACCGTAAACATGGGCGTCTCCGGCACATAGATGGCGCTTTCTGCGGCCGTCCCGTTTTGCTTCACCGCATACAGGGCGGCGGGCCACACGCCGCTGCCCATGTTGGTGACCAGCGCGGAAACAAACATGCCCTGCTCTGCATCCCAGCTCAGGCGGTAAATCTCTGTGCCGTCCCCTGTGAACCGGGAAAGATACAGGTTCCCGTCATCTCCCGCCACCATGGAGCAGTATTGCAGCTTCTCATACATGGGGAAGTCCACGCTCAGGTCTGTGGGCACAAAGCTAAAGCCATATGAACCCCGCTTCGGCGCTTCCAGGATCCACATGTATCCGGCGTCGTCCAGAATATAGATCACATCGCACACAGTGCCATATTGGTTCAGCGTGGTTCCATTGGCGGCCATAGCCACCAGCTTCGTCCCGCCGGTACTCTCCGACAGCCTGGAGAGGAAGCTGAAGCCTCCGCCAAATCCGTCAAAACCTTCCTCCATGGGGTTGAGGGGATAGTAGAAAGAATCCGAGGACATGGCCGCCACATGGGGCGCCTCCGGTGTAGACTGCTCCAGAGCAGCCACAGAAACCAGAGGATCTCTCCACGCGCAGGGGGCGACGGTACCCAGGATCTCACCGGTGGCCCGATCCACCTGATGCATCCGCATGTCCTTGGCAACCCCGGCGGCATCCAGCACATACAGCTTGTCCCCCGCTTTGTCATAGGTGGCAGTGGAAAGGGTGGTATCCAGCTTCCGGGTCTGACTCCAGGTGCTCTCTTCCTCCAGGTTCCAGTGGAAGAGCACCGTATCCCCGTCCGGATTCCGGAGAACGCCCTCCAGCGTGGCTTTCACCGTCTCCACCGTCACCTTGCAGGAGGCGGAAACCGTAGGATCCAGCTTGGCGGTCGCCGTGATGACGCACTCGCCTTCCGTCAGGCCGGTGACAAGACCCTGCTGGTCCACCGTAGCCACCGAAGGATCGGAAGAGCTCCAAATGACGCTCCGGTCCGTGGCGGTCCAGGGCAGTACCGTGGCGCTCAGCTGGGCCGTGTTCTCCAGGACAATGCTGCGGTTGGTAGAGGAAATCTGCACAGAACGCACCTGGTCTGTGGGCTGTGCCCAGCCGCCGCCGGAGGCGTTCTCTGGAATCAGCAGGCAGCACAGCTCATGGTTCAGGTCATTGTACCGAACATAGGCGCCGGCCTTCGGATCGATTTCCAAGAAATAAGCAGTGTAGTAGTAATAGCTGCTCCAGTACAACAATCCGCTGTTGGGGTCCACCTCCATGGCCTGGAGGTTATGGCTACCGCTGAGATTGGTCGCCACCACCAGGGCGGGTTCCGAAAGGGTATCCAAGGTAAAGGTGTACACTTCGCCAGTGCCATACTTGCTGCAGTAGAACGTACCCGCTCCGTCGCAGGCCAGGGTGTTGGTGTCCACGCCAATTTCCCCGATCTCCGTCACCTCACCGGTGAGCTTGTCGATGGACATCAGCGTGTTTTCAAACACGCCGTAAAGGAGGCCGTCGGCTTTGTTATAGGCCAGGTCGGTGAAATCCTTGCCGGTCCTGGCCACATAGGTCACATCACCCAGGTCCGTCTCCGGCATGACATAGAGCAGTCCCCGGTCGGTGGAGGCAAACACCAGATGGTCTGCAATGGTGGCTGCATGGAAATGGAAGTCGCTGTTGGCATGGTCCACCAGATCCCATCTGGTGGCATCCTTGTCAAAGGAAACCCAGCGGCCAACGGACATGTCAAAAGCAAGGAAGCTGGGAAGCCCTTGCCCCTGGCCCACCTGGAGATTGATCTCATAAGTGGTCACGTTCATGGCATAGTCTGCCACCTGAAGCAAGAACTTGCTGCCATTGACCCCGTTCAGATCCAGGGAAAAGGACCGGGTCTCACCGGCGTCGGCGTCCGCCGCTGCACCGGCCTGCGCCAGCACCGCAGTCCCCGTGATGTTGTACAGTACCACAGCGGCCACATACTGGTTATCCCAGGCCTCCACAGTCAGGGCGTTGTTCAGCATATCCAGCTGCAACCCCTCCATGCTGGGCGCTGTGTTGTCCACAGTGAGGGGTATCTTCAGGGAAGCGCCCTGGCCCAGGGTCTCCCAATCCACATTGCCCTCGCCGTCCACATACAGATCCGGCGCCAGGGTCAAGGCCAGCTCCAGCTGCGTGCCCTCGGACAAATCCTTGGGCGTCCAGTTCAGATTTACGGTTCGGCCAAACTCCTGCCAATAGCCCAGGTTGGGATAGTAGAACGCACCCGTAACAGGGCCGGTGGCGCTCTCCGCCAGGATCTCGCCGGTGGCGGCATCGCACACGGTAAACCGGGAGTCCGCCCCATTGCGAACGGCCGTGAAGCTCACTTTTTTGACGGTATCGCCCCGCTGGCTGTTGATGGCATTGCGCTCCGGCAGATAGACTGCATCCGGAATCAGAGGATTGCCTCCCAGGTGGAACTCCCGCTCAGGCCGGTCGCCATAAGAAACTGCAAACGCATTGACCTGCTGGTCGCCCAGATAGGGGGTTCTTTTCTCCTGTCCAGTGGCATACTCCGGATAGGAACCCACCTCAAACATCGAACCGTCTGTCCAGCTGCCATAGAAGGCCAGCACAGGAATGGAGTGGCTGGTACCAGCGACGCCCTCTTCCGTGGCAACTGCCTCGGCGCGGACATAGGCCTCCACATAAGCGCCGCCGGTGTAATAGGCGTCCAGGAATTCCTTCTGCGCCTGGGTCAGCCGAATGGTGACTGCGATGGTCACAGAGCCCCCGGCGGGCACCGTCACCGTGTCCTTCCCCAGCTTGCTGGCAAAGAGATGGACGTCATAGGTATCCACCACGCCGTTGCCGTCCAAGTCTCCATGTTCCTCGTTTTGGATGGAATCCCGAGTCCCGGTAACATAGTCCAGCAGCGCCTGGCCATCGGCAGAGTCCACCTGACCGTCGCCGTTGAAGTCGCAGACTGCCATCTCACCGGCGGAATTGACAGGCGCGCCGCCTGCGGTCCAGGTCACGTCCGCTTCCAGTTCCGCCGTCTGGGTGTCCATGTACAGGGCCATTTCCTCTGGATTTTCCTGTGCATTGGCATAATACTGGAAGGCGTCTTGGGTAAAAACGTCGGCAGACAGAGCGAAGACCCGCTCCCGGTCCTCCAGATTGTGAATGTCAAATTGGAAGCGGTATTCGCCGCTGCGCTCCCGGTCCTCGCCCAGCTCCGCCTTGACCTTGCCGTCTGGCTGGCCGTTCATCAGAACATAGGAATCTGCGCTGATGGCAGCGGCCGCATCCACCAGACCCGCCCCCTGCTGGATCACAGGGTAATACCTGCCATCGGCGTCCCGCATGGGCACGGCGGTGGACATCATCAGGCTCTGGGCCAGGGCGCGGTTGGTGAGACCGTCCTGCTCCAGTCCCCGTGCCTCTATGGCCTGGAGCACCAGGGCGGAGATGCCGGCAATCTGAGGCGCAGCCATGGAGGTGCCGCTCATAAGCTCGTACTGGTCTGTCTCCTGCAAAGCGCCGTTCAGAGAGTAGATATTGCCGCCAGGGGCGGTGATCTCCGGTTTTAAAGTCAGATTTCCAGGCACGCCCCAAGAACTGAAGGAGCTCATGGTCAGGTAGGGAGAATGACTGCATTCCGCAGACAGGCTGCTCCAGATGGTAACGCTGCCGGTGTAATAGGCTCTGCCGTCCTGGGTCGCAGCGGCTTGGGCTTGCTCCCGGATCCAGGTCCCCTCCTCCTGGGTGATGGAAATGCAGGGCGCCTGGCCTGTGTAACCGGTCAGGTCCATGTTGATGGTACCGGCCTGATTGTTGTAAATCACCGTGGCAATGGCGCCCTGGCTCACCGCCAGATTGGCCTTGTCCGCAAAAGAGGTAGAACCCCGGGAGACAAATACCACCTTGCCGGACACATCCACACCGGCATAGTCTCCAGCCTCGCCAATGGTGGGCAGCAGCACAAAGTCATAGGTCGTGCCGCTGCCATCTTCCGTGGGATCCAGGGTGTACAGAGGCTGATTGCCAAAGCCAGTCGGCTCTCCATAGCTGAAGCTCCGGCCCTCCACCGTAAAGGGCCTGCTCACCATGCCGTCATTGTCCACAGAGGCCACCGTCAAGGCGTTGGCATAGGACCCCGGGGAACCGCCGGTATAGAAATTGGGATTGTCCAGATACGGATAGCCAAAGGTCTGGCCGGACTCTGCCCAATAGCTGTTGTTGCCCATGGAGATGGCCACAACCGTATCGGTCTCGGTCAGGGAATTCAGTAGGCCCGCATAGGTGTCATTCCGGGGCTCGCCAGGGGCGGCGCTGCCCAGAGACAGATTGACCGAATCACAGCCCAGCACAATGGCGTCCTCAATGGCGGCCATGTAGTCGGAGTCATACGCGCCGCCGTATTTGCCAAAGACCTTCATCACCAGAACCTGGGCGTCGGGGGCATTGCCTACCATCCGGACCGTATCCAGAGCGGAAACAAACTGGTCCTCCTGTTTCAGATAGCGGTTTGCCAGAGAAATGCCCGCCACATGGGAGCCGTGCTCCCCCTGGCTGTCGTTGTCGTGGGTAATATCCAGATCCCAGTCTATGTAGTTAAACCCAAAGGGCACCTTCAGGTTTTGGTACAGGTCCGCTGCAGTGAGGCCCTCATACCGTTTGGTTGCGTTCAGCTTGTCCATCACCGAGGCAATTTCGGCCTCGTCCAACACGCCGATGGTCTGGAGGTAATCCTCGTAGGACTGCTCCGCCTTCCCAGCCTCCTCCTGGAGGGCATGGGCCAGGGCATCGGCATTCACAGACTGGTGGTCCATATCCAAGCCGGTGTCGATCACCGCAATCCGTCTGCCCGCTCCGGTGTAACCCGCTTGCCAAGCCAGGTTGGTACCGGTCATCTGGGTGGAAATGGCGGTCATCGGCATGCTGATTTCGCTGGCAGCCGATTCCTGGGGCTCATACCGGGTTTCCAGGACCACCTGTTCCACCTCTGGCAGCTGCTCAATCCCCGCAATCTGGCCATACTCCACATTGGCGGAGATGGCATTGGCCGCCAGGGTCAGATTCCAGACCACATCCAGCTCTCTGCCGGTCAGCCTCTCAATGGAAGAAGTGACTTTGCCCTGCAAATCCACAAGGGCGTCCCGGTAAGCCACCGCTGCCGTATCTGTTGCAATGGCTTGGGTGGAGTAGCCCGCCTCCAGCGTCGAGGCCTTTTTCAGGAAAATGGAGACCCGGACCAAATCCGTATCGACATGGTCCGTCTCATTTGTTTGAGATTCCACAAATGGCTCCTGCAGGCTTGCGGATACCTGGCGGTGATCCACCTGGGTGAAGCTGGGCCTTGTGCCGCCAGTGCCAACAGCGCGGGCAGGGGCGGCCAAGCCGCACAACAACGCAACTGCAAGCAGCAGCGATAGCAAGCGGATGGGCAAATGCATCTTCTTCATGTTTTTACTCCTTTTCTTTGCCGATTTTACCGGCGGAATTATATCCACGCAGAGGGCTGCGTAAGATATCGGTTCCAGCAGCGGATGTCTCTGTACAGCGGACAGATTTTCACTCCGCAAAATCGCTACCTCTTTTTTCCAAATCTTGTTTACATTGTAACACTTTGCTTCTCTTTTTGCAATGGCTGACCCACAGAATTTGCGCCCCAAAAGCAGAACTTACAAAACGCAAAAAACGCAGAAATCTGTACGCAGATGGTTCAAAAGTGCAAATTGATCCATTCTCACCAGAGTCGCGCGAAATCCGTAGTTTGCATAGATCTCGAAATCCCAACTTTCTTCCAAAAAACATGTGCGCCACCGAAACACACTGCACCAGTTTCTTCCTGGTTTTCGCCTACCTGCCAATCCTGTTTCAATCAAAAAGCCCGGTGCAAAACGGACCGACCACATCGTCCGCATTGACACCAGGCTCAAAATCATGTATTCACTTTCCTCATGGGTTGGACCGAAGTCCCCTTCCAGACTGCATTCAATCAAACGCCAGCCCAAAATAAGCAGGAGGCGGCCCCTGCCAGGAGGCCAAGGGCAGGAACATGGCGAATGGGCGGCCCTTGGCATAGGGAACCCGAAAGACGCCCTCCTCCGCCCGCAGTGCCTTGAGGATCCTGGGCGCTGCGGCAATGGGGTCCCGGCATAGAAGCTCCAGGGCCTGAATGGCGCCGTCCTCCTGCCGGGCCGCGGTCAGGAGCAGGTCCTTTCCGGCGTAAAGCCGGGCAAGGCTCGCCTGGAATTCCAGGCTGACGCCCTCCTGCCGGACGCCGCCGGGGGGCAGCAGCCCCTGCCGGAGCTCCCCATACCGCCTGGGACTCACCGGCTTCAGGGGTAGCGCCGGGCCAGCGGCCCGGACCCGCATCCGGCCCTGGGGACAGCAAGGCGTATAACCCAACCGGCCATAAAACCGAAACAGCGGAGCGCTGCCTGGCACCAGGAGGATGCCGCCACACCCATCGGCCTCCAGAAGCGCCCGGGTATCGGCCATCAGACCTCGGCACAGTCCCCTGCCCTGAAGCCGGGCGGCCGTCGCCACACCATAGAAATAGGCCAGGCGCTGCTCCCCGCAGGAAGCGGAAAACCAGTACAGCGCCGCACCCACCGCTCCATCTACCACAGCGACACGGCTGTGCTCCGGGGCAAAGGCCACGCTGAAAAACTGGTCCAGAAAGGAATCCCCATCTCCAAAGGCCTCCTTCCACAGTTCACGCAGAGCGGGAAGATCCTCCCGATTCCCAAAACGATACTCACACTGCATCGATATCCTCTTTCCATGTGCACCAATACTGCTCCACCATCCGGTCCGGATGGTAAGACTCCTTGGCCTTCCGCAGGCCTGCAAGGCCCAAATCATCCTCCCGGTCCAAATACTGCACCTGGGGATACTTCTCCCGGATATACCGGGCAAAGGTCCGATTGATCATGGCGTAATCTCCGGGGACCTCCCCCAAAGCCTTTTCAAAATTCACATCATAGACTCCCGGAGTCAGAAGACTTCCGATGGTCATGGCAATGGGCCTGTCCCCATTCAGAAGCACCAGACCATCCAGACCCAGAGCGTCATAATTCCGGAAGGCCCGGTCCAGCGCCAGCTGCTCCAGATGATACTGCATGTGGGGATCCGCCTCCAGATGGGACCGGTACCACCGGTCCAGCAGATCCCGGCAGGCGGGGATCCAGTCCGGGGTGATGGGCTCGGCGCGCCAATCCGGGCAGCTCTCCAAAAAGCGGTGGATGTGATTCCGCTTTTGCTGGTACTTTTTCCCCTTCAGGTCGGCCAGATGGTCGATTTCATACAGGTAGTCAAACCCATCCCGGTCCGGGCAGAATTTGAACTGCCCCGGGTAAATCTCCTCCACCGCCCGGCAGTCCGCCACCGACATGCTGGTGAGGCGAAAGGGAATCTCCCGCTCCTTGGCGTCGGCCCGGAGGGCCTCCAGCACCGGCTTCAGAGGGCCGTGCCCTGAAGGGAAGAGATACATGCTGTGCCCATAGAAATGGGAGAACACCACCAGATACCCCTCCACAAAAGCGGCATGTTGGCGCCCCCACAGGTATAGATTAACAAAGGAATACTCACAGCCCAGACGCCCGGCCCGGTGGAACCAGTCAAAGACCTCCTGCCGCCGGGTCAGGTCCAGACGTTTGAACGCAATCATATCATAGCTCCTCTATTTCAATATTGTCTGGGACTAGTATAACACCTTCCAAGCAAAATAACAAGGGAGCAGCCACGCATCAACCCACAGCACATGAAAACCTCAAAAATATTGCAATTTCATGCCTCCTGTCAGGTAGAAAGGGGGTGTATTCTACGGCAACGCCAAAGAGTCCATTCACACACCGCATCAGGATCTCACTGTAGGGGAAGAGATTGCAAAGACGGTAATTTTCCGGTTGACCAGCTGCCTGCGGGGCGGAATGGCCAAGGCCATTCCCTACGTCTTGCACCATCTCGCTGCTTCACCGCAGGGGCAGACACATAGGCCCCCCAGTAGAAAAAACCTACACAATGCTTCCGCCCTTACGGCGAACGGGAAGGCCTATGCAAGATTCTTCCTGCATCTTTTTGAGACCACGAAATAACTGGGGACCAGAATCAGATCCGCGCCGGCCCATGCCAGAACTTCCGCATAGAAAATGCCCGCCTGCCCCATGGCCATCGGCAGCAGCAACGCCGCGCCGGTGCGCATCACAAATTCCGAGACGCCGGAGAGCATGGGAAGCACCGTGTTCCCCATCCCCTGGACGCAGGAGCGGGTGACATGCAGCACATACAAAACCGGCAGGCACCCGCTCATGATGACTAGATACCGATAGGCAACCTGGGTGGCAGCCTCTACCTCTTGCGGTGTGCCGGAAATAAAGCAGCCGACAATCCACCTGCCAAAGCCAATCATCACAGCGGCGATGATGCAGGAGGTCGCCATAGCCAAGCCAATGGCGGCGCGCTGACCGGCGCGAATTCGCTCGATTTTCCTTGCCCCCAGATTCTGCCCCACATAGGAAATCATGGCATAGCCATAGGAGGTTGCCGCAATCTCCAAAATGCCGTAGAGCTTGTTGGTTGCAGTGAAGCCGGCAATGAAAATCATACCAAATCCATTGACGACAGACTGCACGATCATCCCGCCGACGGAGATAATGGCGTTCTGAAATGCCATGGGGAAGCCCAACTGCAAAAGCTGTCCCGCCTGAGACCAGTCCAGGCGGAAATCCTCCCGCTGCATGTTCAAAATGGGAATCTTCCTCAGATGCCACAGGCAGTACCCGGCTGCGAAAACCTGGGCAATCAGCGTTGCCACTGCTGCCCCTGCGATTCCCCAGTGGAACACCAGCACAAACAGCAGATCCAGCGAAATGTTGATGCAGCTGGCAACGATCATCGCATACAACGGCGTCTTACTGTCCCCCAGGGAGCGAATCATGCCGGCAAAGAGGTTATAGGCCATGACAATGGGAACACCGCCAAACATGATTCGAAGATACAGCACCGTATTCCCCTTGATGGCGTCCGGCGTTTGCAGAAGTCCCAGAATGGGAACCACCGCCACCTGCCCCAAAGCCACCAGCACCAACGCGCTGATGGCGGAAAGCACCGCTGAGGCGCCGATTGTGCGGCGAAGATGCCCCATCTGCCGGGAGCCAAAATTCTGCGCCATCATAATGCCAAATCCCTGGGTCAACCCCTGAATCACACCCAGCATCATCCAGTTCAGCCAATCCGCCGCGCCCAGCGCCGCCAGCGCGCCGACCCCCAGCGCTTTTCCCACCACCGCAGTATCCACCACGGTATACATCTGCTGGAATACATTTCCAATCATCAGGGGGAGCGAAAACGACACCAGCAGGGGCAGGGGCTTGCCTGTCGTCAAATCCCGCGTCTGCGCATTCATAGAAACCCCTCCTCTCTCAGTTCCGGCATAGTATACCATATTAAAAGCGCTTTCGCAACCGAGGCAATTCCCCCAGGGCTACCCCCAGTTTCTCTCGCTCTTGCTCCCCACTCGGCCCCGATATCCCCCGGGCAGGTATATGAGAGAAGCCTCCAGCAGAAGACAAACGTCTGCCGATTTTTGAAAGACTTCCACCATTTTCCGGAAATTCCGTCAAAAAGCACGGTGAGGGAAAAACATACATTGACTTTTGCCGCCATAAAGGCTAGAATGAATGTGGGTATTGTGAAATCGTATGTCTCTATGATTTCCCGGGTCGGCCGGTTCTTCCCCATATGCCGGCCGTGCCTGCACTTCAGACAACAACATTAGGAGGAAAACACTTTGAAGGATTGGGATCGCTTAATCACTGTTGAGGAAATGGAAGCGGCCACCGCCTCTCTGCTGGAAAACGGCAAGAAAGTCGGCGCCGACTCCTGGCAGCAGCGGGTCAAGAATCAGACCCCCCATTGCGGCTTTGGCGAAGCCGGTACCTGCTGTCGGATCTGCTCCATGGGCCCCTGCCGCATCACGCCGAAGAGCCCCCGGGGCATCTGCGGCTGCGACGTTCACGGCATCGTGGGCCGGAACTTCCTGCGCTTCACCGCCGGCGGCTCCGCCACCCACTCCGACCATGGCCGCGAGATCATGCACACCCTGCACCAGACCAAGGAAGGCGGCAACTACCAGGTCAAAGACCCGGAGAAGCTCATCCGCATTGCCAAGGAATGGGGCGTAGAAACCGAGGGCAAGGACATTTACGCCCTGGCCCACGAGATTGCCGAGCTGGGTCTTCTGGAATACGGCAAGCCCTTCGGCACCCAGCGCTTCCTGAAGCGTGCTCCCGAATATACCCAGGAGCTGTGGAAGAAGGCCGAGATCGAGCCCCGGGCCATCGACCGGGAAGTGGCCACTGCCCTGCACATGACCCATATGGGCTGCTCCTCCCTCCCCGAGGCTCTGATCCGTCAGGCCCTGCGCTGCGGCCTGTCCGACGGCTGGGGCGGCTCCATGATGGGCACCGAGTTCTCCGACGTCATGTTCGGCACGCCGAAGCCCGTGGACACCACCGCCAACATCGGCGTCATGGAGAAGGACATGGTCAACATCGTGGTCCATGGCCACGACCCCTCTCTGTCCGAAATGATCGTACATTATGCCAATGACCCGGAGATGATCTCCCTGGCCAAAAGCGTCGGCGCTAAGGGCATCAACATCGCCGGCGTCTGCTGCACCGCCAACGAAGTCGCCATGCGCCACGGCATC
>ERZ1504234.205-NODE-205-length-16344-cov-3.949414_pt1 | contig 16344 bp, 5 predicted proteins | sample MGYA00572402_ERZ1504234 | MGnify/ENA primary metagenome ERZ1504234 (study PRJEB39906, sample SAMEA3182112) | gut metagenome | biome: human; feature: gut; material: Stool; isolation source: human stools | place: Canada | collected 2013-05-06 ... | reverse complement strand
GTTCCTGTCAGATTTTGGTAGATAGAGCCGGAACTACTTTCGCTTACTTTAGACCATATCTTATTACCTACTCTTATAAAATTATCATAAATACCTTCGGCTGTTATAACACCATCTTGCTCTACGATATTAGGACCCGATTTTTCTTTTAACAGATACGGGTGCCTGGTGTAAAAATAATGTTCAAAATCATTATCGGCATACGAAGGGTCATACCTATCCAAATAAAACAATTTTGATAAAGAAGGATCGGTGCTGGTCATGCTATAATCAAACAACATCAACCTGTCTTTTCCAGATAAAGATAATTCTATTGATTTCAAAATATCAGGATCATCAGAAATAAGACCCAAAGATGGACCAGATTTGAAGTCAAGATACTTATAGGCATTATCATATAATTTTGTTTTATGGAGTTTGTTGTCAAGGTAATATTGGTATAAATCGAATAAAGATAATGGGTTTTCGCTATCTTGTTTTTTGTTCATGTACCGACTAAATTCCCGATCCACATCCGCGTAAGAAACATCAAGTACCGCCGGGTGCCCAAACGCCATCCTGGTCATTATCATGTCCTCCGTGTTCTGAGAATCCATGAACGATCTGACGTATTTTTTAATGGAATCCATGAGCGTATTATTATCTACGTTCCGTACTTTCTCTTTATCCAAAACGCCGTTCTTAAAACAAGATTCAGGATATATTTTAGCAGGAAAGTGAGTTAGGTTGTGCTTGGCTAACACTGTTGATATTTGATACATCTCGTTAAGATCATCTTTGCTGATCCTTTGATATAGATTATCTCCTACCTTAAGCAATGAATGTTTCTCAAATGCCTCTACTGGGTCTATATCGGATTCAGAATAAACGATATTCAAATTATCCATATACTCCGGCAATAATCCAAAATAATAGTCTGTACTATCACCAAGAACATCATCGATAGAAGATGCCAGCGTTGGAGCATAATTTACATCATTATGCCTGGCCACATAAATATCAAGATCCAGCATCAAATTATCTATCTTATTCAAAGATTCTTCTGTGCCATCATAAGTTTCCGATGTCCCTATTATATCTATGCCAAACCACGTACAAGCCTCTTCTATATCCCATATCATGCTTCTTAAATCGGATTCGGTGTCGGCATTAACCCTATGTAAATAAGCTGATATACGAGCTCTTAGGAACTCTATTTTGCCAGGATTGTAATAAGACAGATCTTGTAGCTTAGACAAGGATCTTCTCTTGCCTTCTACCATATCATCCCCTTCTATGTTTATTACCGGAATCTTATTCGTAGATGAAAACTCATCAAACATAGATTCGGCAAATTCTTTATCAGAAACGAATTTCTCAACCAGTTCAGGGTATGAGTTTCTCAACGATTCAAAAGCAGATGAAAATTCAGAAAAGTTTTTTATGCCGGCTACTGTTTTACGCATAGCATAATAAAGCTCAGAAGGATTATATGGTACTTTTTTACCAAATTGGTTAAACACTCCCTTCTTGTAAACAATAGGACCATACTGATAGTCAACAGACATAAAATAATTATCCTTTTCCCTATCATGTTCGTTAATAGAACAATCTATTAACTTTCTCATGGAAGTCGAAACTTCATTTAAAACAGAAGGATCGGATAAAATACGACTTATTTCTGTTTCATCATACAAACCGGATCTCCTTAATTTCTGCTCATTCAGTATCAAACTGCCATCTACATAAAAATCGAAGAGGATAGCATTAGACAATGAAGACGCATTGAAAAAATAATGAGTAGACAAAAGGAAATCCCTTACATCCTTAATGTCCTGAGCCGTTAAAGGATCAGCAAAATAAGTCTGACGCTTCATATACGACAGCACGTCTTCTAAAAGAGGTTCGCCATTGGGATCGGTATTAAATATCTCCCCTGGAGCCGGGTTATTCCAATGACCGTAATACGACAAAAAACCAGGAGTGTAAGCCTTAGCCCATACCTGAAGAGCCCGCTCGCTGTTTCCTAATACTTTTAAAGCACTTTCGTAAAGAACGGAAGGCTCCCCGTTAGGAGCCTTAACCCGTTTTATTTCATTTTCCTTTTTTTCTATCTGACATTTGACACCCATAGTGATAAATATTTTAGACAAAGATAGTATAAAAATAGAAATTATGAAACTTCTATTTCATAATGCGAAGCCTTTGTCTCAACTATCAATCTTCCCTCTCCTTCGAACTCAACGCTATCATTTCCTGGACCAGTAACAAAAGGGAAATCAGATACGGATGTTACATAATCTCCAGAACCACCGGAGAAAGACTGACTTTTACTTTGTTTGTAATTGATAGTCAATTGTGTTTTACCTATCTGAAGAGTTCTAGATAAATTTTTAGTATAAGTAGTGGTAGTTGTAATACCCCCATTTTTATAACAATACATTATAAAGGTGGTAACTGGACTCTTTTTTATATTACTATCCGGACCTGCATGATAAGATTCATTTCCTCCAAATATGCTATAAATGTGACAATAAGGACCGACTCGTTTACTTGAAGTTTTAGCCTTATCCTCGACTCCTTTCAAAGATATAGTAACCTCACTCTTGTATTCAATATCCTTCCAATTACAGACTCCTTCACTTACGTTTCCAACAAACCTGTCATCAACATAAACCTCTATATTCCCCTGCTGATTGGTCTTCAACTGATACTGAACAAGACTTGAAACATCTTCGTATCTCCTTCTCATACTCAACACTCCTTATTTAACTCATTTATCGAATCCGAATTATCAGAACCTTCTACAAGATTCTTATTCCTATCTATCTCTTCCTGGCTCATGTTACTTATCATATTTTGTATTTTTCTACCAGATTGAAATAAAGAGCGGATGAATGCGCTGGAACTTATCTTAACTCCAAGATCTGGTTTTGCCCTAAATGCTTCACCGGTATTGATATTGTACATATCATATAATCCAGTGTTCATATAGAACTTATATACCCAATTTCCGCCGGCTTTCTCGTATCCTAACTTAGTAAGATCAGTCATACCCATTCCGAATCGGATTCCATTTCGAGCCATGATCTTATCAGGTATCTGTTCTACCTTTGCTGGAACCGCCTCGTAAGCTGCGTCGCCACCATACAAGAAAGACTGGACTGTTACTCTATGGACCTGGACCGGGCTTTCTTCGGATATCTGTTGCTCGTTTGATACTGATTTAGGTTTGGATATATGGATATAAGGTTCGTGCATAAAAGTTAATCCATATTCAACATCATAACCACGCACCTTATTTAAACTCCTTATGGCTTTAGTTGTATTGGAATGAGCTATAGTGTCTATACCGTATCTTGCTTCCATACGATCCAAAATAATATTAACATCATTGCCTTCCCCATAAACCTCTGCACCTTCTATAAGTTCCGTGACACCGGACATCTCAGAGAGCAACCAGCCTAATACCTCTTCCGGATTAGAGAACTTATACCCATTTTCATTGTAATTATCTATCCTTCCTTCTTTAAATCCAGGTAATTCGACATCTCCTTTAGTCTCTCCATCGCTTCCGGGTTGTCCTTCTCTTTTTCCATTACTCTCTTTATTGCCATCTTCCTCAGTGCGTACCGCACCGCCTTCTGTACTTCCTTCTTTTCCATCATTTAAAATATTATCTGATTCTGACTCTATAGACTCCACAACGGTATCATACCCTGGTATGCCGCTAAGGAAATCCGCTATGTTATTCAAAAACTCTATTTTTTCCTCGTTTGTCATATTAAGACTTTCCACGGGCTCCCATATAGCAGGCAAGTTATTTGATTTTATTGCAGTAGAAACATCTTCTACAGTTTGATTATCCACCGTAGGCAAAACTTTAGAAACCAGACTATTAATATCAGATTCCATTTTTTCTACTTCCTCTTTTGTGCCATATTCTTTTAGGGTATCCATGCCATTGACTCTAAGAGAATAATTCAAAGCCTTACTCGGAACAAAATTAATATATTTCAAAAAGTTTTTCAACTCTGATATAATTTGTTCGTCAGGCCCAACATAATCAACCACCACCTGATCTGTTTGAGAACGAAGCCAAGAAACGTATTCATTTAAGGTCTTACCACCTTTACTGGAAGGAGTGGATATTTTATCACCTACTGTTCCTTTAGGTTCTAATCCCATTTCCTCCTTAAGACTTTTAGGATTACCTCTCTCACGAAGAAACCTCAAGTCACCTCCTACAATCTTCCTTGCTATAAAATCAAAAATATTAGCATAAGGCGGCAATCCTTCTTTTTCTATATGAGATTCTATTTCGTTTAACATAAGAGAGAAGTTTTTCCTGGAGGTACGCTTCTTGCCAGGTAAAGACTGCGTAGCTTGTGCCGCAGGAGCCGGTTGAGCCGGTGGCGCCGGCTGAGTCTCCCGGACAACCCCTTCCTCTGGCATTTCCTCTTCGTAACCTTCCACGTCTTCCTTAGAAGTAACGGTCTTACCCTCATCAGAGAAAGGAAGATCGTCCTCTATAAGTGATTTAGGTCTGGAAGATGATTTACCAAACTGGATCCTGATCTTAGGAGCAACAAACATCTCACCTTCAAAATCTATTCCAGATTCTACTTCAGACGTCACAATGTCTTTAACACTCCTACTTCCATCTTCTACCCACTTAACAACATCAGGAACCGTAGATAATTTTTCTATAGCCTCACGAGCTTTTCTAAGCCCTGAAATAGGATTCAAGTACGATACTTGATACGAAGCCGGATCAAGACCTAACTTGGTTAGATACGCATTAAGATCTTGTATATCATCTTGACCCATCTGTAACAATTCAGAATCACCAGATTCAAGCAGCATATCTATAAAAGACATCCATTTCTGCCCTTCCTCTGATTCTACAGAACGTAGACTAACCGGGAAAAGATAATTAAGACCGTTTTTACCCTTGATAACAACTACCGGAACTCTTATATTTTTGTAATTATTCCCCTTGTCATTTAATATAGAATAAGCAAATGGGAATCCTGTGTATTTAGATCCGTTCTTAAGCACGACTTTGCCATTTAATACATATCCGACATCAGATACTTTTTCAGCACCTTTTTCGGTAATAGGGAGATTTTCTATCTGGCCATATCCTTGACCGTTCACCTTCATGTTAAACACCGGTCTTCCGGGAAGAGTCTGGGCAACAACATGCGTGCCGACGCTGATGGTAGCCGACCGACCAGCATCTTTCTTCCACTTGTTAAAAGCCGTTCTTCTTATTTTACTTATACCATCTATGCCCCCTGTGTCAGCTTTTACAACAGAAACGAATCTGTTCCCACTCATGACCTTGATAACCATATTGGATACCAGCTTATTTTCAGCAGATTCTATTCTTTTTTTATCACCGGACTGAACAGCATCATTGTATTCGGCAAAAAGAGACTGATTATAGGTATCATTTGCATCTATCTCAAGATTAACCTTATCTCCTTTCCTCAAAGAAGATAATGCTTCCTGATCTATTTTATCTACTTCATTCTCTCCGAATCCAACACCTGTTCTGTACGGAACCAATTCGTCTGAATCAAGACGCTTATAAACCAAAGAATATGAATTACCCACGTCCTGAATAGACACATCTGTGTAACGGTTAAGAACACGAGCCGATTCTTTGTCTATAGACCATCTCGCATGATAAGGCAGTTCAATTATAGTAGCCGTTTCTCCACCTATGTTAAGAGAATACCTTTTAGTACCATTAGCGTTCGTTTCAGAGCTTATTTGAATAGGAACCAATGATTTTATAGAAGATATAAATTTATCGGCTCTAAGACCTGCAATTTCATACCTTTCATTGCCGTCATTGGAGATTCTTCTTACCATCAACGTCTCTGGATTCTGGGCGCTATCTATATTGGCTCCCGGCGTATTATCAGATTCGTCTAATTCATTTACAAGAGAATCTATATTAGCATCATCCTCCCCAAAATTACTTAACGTAGATTCGGAAATACGACCTTTATCAATAATCCTGTTTTGTTCGATATAAGGAAGGAGATCCGTGATGTTTCCAACCTGGCCAAGATCTTCTATGGTAAATACCGAATCGGCAAGCTTATCTTCGTCAACTTTCTCCCCTTTGTCCCGTCTGTTCATTATATCAACATACGAAGAAATAGCATCATCAAGTTCCTTCCTTTGATCTGGTTCCAAATTGGATTTAGCCATATCAATAATAGCTTTATTATCCTCATACACAGATCTCGGACTTGTAAGCCTATCAGCCTTTTCAGATAATGATTTTATGAGATTAACGGGACTGTCACCCAAAGACGATACATAATCATCAAAATCTTGTTTGTATTTATCATACACATCTTTTTCTCTCTCAGTAAGAAGATCGGCATTACCTGTATATAGTTTATCAATTATAGACTGCCTTACGGCCGGAACCATAATAGGATTATCCATAGCAGCCTCATAATCTTCATCCGATACAGACTCCGTAAGCGGTGACTCTTTTATATCATCTTCTGCTTCCTTCATCCTATCTTCCCTTACTTTATCAAGAGCATGCATAAAAGCCTTGATAGTCCAAGCTTCGTCTTCCGAAATCTTACCTTCTGACACAGCTTGATCTACTACCTCATCAGTGTCATATTCACCAACTTTATTAGACTCTGCAAAATCAGGAACCTTGTCATCCCCTTTATAAGGAGTAGACCATAGAGAAGACAGCGCTTTTGAAAACCCCCTGTTTTCCTCAGCTAAGAATCTTTTATCAAGCATCTTAGACAAGAAGTTATTCATATTCCTATAGTCCATCAAACTTCTTCGGTATTCATTTACCAAGGATCTCATGGCTTTGTCTTTGGCTGTAAACTTCTTTTCCTGTCTTGATTTTACATTAAAATAATCATCAAAAGCCACAAGCGTATCATAGGCTTCTATCACATCTTGTGAACTTATGGGAGAAAGAGGAGATGATAAAACAGATTCGGTTTTACTTACCAGCTCTTCTATCGAAAACTCTTTTCCTATTAACGTTGATAACTCAGACAACGAATTGTTGTAATTGGTTCTAAGGCTTTCCAATTCTTTGGTTTTTCGTTGTATGGATTCAGCTTGTGGATCTTTCCCTTCTACGTTGCGAGGGCGGGTAGCAAGATCTTCTATTTCGGATTCAAGTTCTTCTATTCTTGACCGTATGCCACGGATAGCCATCGCCCGCTCCCTTGCCCTGTCCGACAGCCGGGAGAACGTACTTAGAGCATCCGCCACGCGAGGCTGCCCCGAAAGCGTTTCTATGACAGAAGCTATGTCTTTCATTCTTGATTCCGATTGAAGACCAAGAAAAGCATTACGAGCCACGTATTTCCTAAACTCAATCTTAGAATCATCACCTATAAGATCTTCGGCAAAACTCTGGGCAGATCTGAAATCCGAAAGACGATTATTATAATTATCAATAATAGAGTCCTTGTATTTCTTTGCCTCTTCCAAAGACATTCCATTAGCTTCGGCTATTTCCGAAATAGGCATCATATCAATCATCTGCCGGAAATTTTCAGCCGAATCCTCTAAGGTTCCCATTTGGTTGTCAATAGACATCTTTTCAAACATAGCATCATCAAGCTCCTTACCAGTCATAGACTGGGCATCGGAACGAACTTGAGGCCCTAAACTCATTGATTTTTTCAACGTATTCAAAGCCGCCGTGTTAAGATTAGAAGATGCTTTGTTATATTCATTCACTTGCCTTTCCAGCAAGATCTGACTATTACTATACTCTTTCACCCCAAAGAAGCCTTCTCTCATACCAAACAAAAAACCGATAATAGCACCGATTCCTATTTCAGTCCATCCTTCTTTAGACGTATATTGCTTTTTAAATCCTTCAGAAATAGCATCAAGAACATCAACGGCTCCGTTCATGGCGACATTATCATATCTTGACTTAACATATTCCTCAGCCGTATTCTGAACAGCACCTTGAGATCCTTCTTCCCATAAGCCTTCAGATACCGGTCTTTTCATGATATTGAAAACATTGCCTGCTATCTTCTGTCCTATATTGGGATTGGTTATTTTAATAGCCATCTCTCCCGGCTTCGCAACTTCCGTCCTTAATCCAAATAAATGCTTGTTGAGCCTCTTTTCCAACCCTGGTATAGCCTTGCCTCCTGACCCTATATACTTACCAAAAAGAAGCCAGTTAGATAATCCTAGGATACCCATATTGGCGGCAAATATAGCACTACCTACATCAGCATTAGAATTACGAAAAACAGCCATTTCCTCTGCATTGGGATCACGACCATAAATCTTACGATAATAATCCTTGAAATCAGACTCAGATTGCTTCATAAAAAAATTTGCTTCAACCGATGACTCGAATCCGGCACTGGTAGCCAACAACGTCATGGTCTTAGCCGCCTCCCCTACATTTCTTCCGGTAGCAACTCCTTTTCTTACATAGTCGTTAAACACGCTTTTAAGGCTTCCTATGCCCCTATTGGCAGCTTGCCTTGCTGCTAACTTAGCTCCGATTCTTCCACCTAATTTAGCGCCTATATTACCCAATGATCCAACTCCAAGTCTTCCGGTCATGTACACTGATATCATGGCTCCTACGGTAAAAGACATACCATTACCAAGGACGTCATTCCACAAGAAATTACCGGTATCCTTAAAAAGCTTCTGACCAAAATTATAATCTTCTACCTCTTTCTTGTAATAATGGGGAAGAAGCATGTCTATTTGCTGGTCAAGATCACCTACAAACTTATCCATGTTAGTGTTTAACGCAGCTTTGTAACTTCCCTCAGATGCCATATTGATAAGTTTGTCAGGCAATGACACAACTCCTTGTGCACCGTACAATGCGGATTTTAAAGCGAATTTGCCTACACCATTCCAAAACTTACTCCATCCGCTCTGTCTCCTGGCATAATAATCTTCATTGTTTATACCCGGAATATAGTTAGAATATTTTGTACGCCATACCCCATCATTACCCATCTGATGACTTTCACGGATACTTACCTTCGGTCCATAGGGATTAAGAGGCGGCGGGGCAGGTGTAGCCCCCCTGTAGCTGTTACGAGCCAGTGCCTCTGAGTAGCTGTTGCTTATCTCCTTGGCTATATACGGTTCTTCGTATTCGGCAGCAGCTATCCTTGATGCGTAATCCGGAAATTTAGGTTGGGCATACACACCTTCACCAGGCATATAATTAGGAACCAGAGGCGTTGTCGTCTCTGGTAATGTAGCCGGAGTGTAATTCTCTTCTTCGGCTAATTTCCTTTGCCTTGCCACATCTTCGTAAGTGGTTTTAGCAGCAGGATTATATCTATCTATATTATTGTCAGCCATAAATTTTCTGCAAAAAATCGTTCAACTTACTAAACTTGTCATTCATATTGGGCGTGATATTTATTCCTCTCATATACGGATCCCTCATCTGATCAAGACGTTCTTGAACAGCCTCCTTCACGTATTTTACAAAGAAGTACTGAGGACACTTCTGGTGAATGCTATTCCAGTAATCCGCATACTCATCATTACCTGGATCCAAAGGAACAAAATCCGAGAACAACAATGCAGGATTTTTAGAATTTTTAGTCCTTTTGTCATAGAAATTGACCGCTACCTCTCTTGAACCCCTGTCATCCATTCCCTCCAACTGAACTGATATGTTATCAGACATGTCAATAAAATTATCAACAAGGGTTTTAACAACATTCATTTCTTCTGGCTTAAGGTAAGAACCATGAACCTTTACTATATCATAAAGATCATTCTTAACATCAGCCTTAGAAGCCAAACGGGGAAGACCATTACGTATAAGATACTTATCATAAGAATAACCTTCCTTCTTTCCGGTATCTACAAAATCACAGGTTCCAAAACTTGATTTGTAACCATCCACCGGATAATTACGCTCCTCGACCGAAGGATCTATACCCGCCTTAAGAAGCTCGTCATTCGTAATCTCAACCCTTTCTGTAACATAAGAATTTTTACCGGAACCTACTTGAGCAGTCAAGAATCTTCTAACAGTGCCATTATCTATCTCGGCATCCATATTAATGGCATTAATAGCAGTAGGATCCAGATTATTTACCTTTCCTGCCATGTAACCAGACAATCTTCTAAACTGAGCCTTCTGCAAAGACTTTTCCGGTGAATCGGCATTCCAATTGTATCTTTTGTAAGAATCAAGGTAATGATACTGAGATAACTTATCAGAAATCTGATCAGGAGATACAGACATTTTTATCTCATCCTGCATCTGACCTGCTATCATATCAGACACTCTACTGTTTTTCTCAGCATATCTTAGCTGGGTAATAGTTAATGGTTCACCTTCCTGATAATCTTTTAAATCTATATCACCATCCTTATCTATGGTCATATAATCTGATATATTAAAATCAGGATCGCCGTTGAGTTTCTTCATTCCATTAATAAGAGCCAATGTACCAGTAGAAGAACCATTATTCTCGCTTGTAATAGCATCAGATATGTTTTTCCCCAACTTGCCGGCACTCGCCTTAGCTCCTAATGACGGAGATGTAGCACTAAGAATATCTATTCCTCTTGAAGGGTCCATCATGTATTCTCTGAACCATACGGCATCAGATACACCAGTTGTTATGGCTGTGGCGAGCAGGAAGGCTCCAGCCTTATCATCTGTATCGGTAAGATTTATAAAAGAATTTCCTTTCATAAACTTAGCATTACGAACTTTACTGATAATATCCTTATTTTTTTTAGTAACTATATTATCTATTTGATAATCAGTTATGTTATTTATAGCCTTTGTAGCTCCATTTGCCTTAGAATCAGAAAGAAGTAAAGCATCATAAGCTTCAGACAATCTGTTATTTCCTTGTCCAAAATATCCGTTTTTCTGACCTCCATTATTTTTTAAATAAGAATATATCCGTTCTTCAGGAGTCATATTAGCATACAATCCTGGGTCAGTTTTTTCTTCTTCGTATGATGCTGCAACGATATTACTTCTGTCTGTAGGAGATAATGAATTATATAATTTCAATAAATTTGCTCTACGCTCTGTGGAAGAAGATGTGAGTTGTTCATAAGGGATATTAGCCAAATTAACAGATCCTATCTTACCCGTTCCAGAATTGATAGCCGTAGGCCCGTCCATAGGAGCCATCGGCACTCCTACACCGCCTGCTCCTCTTGTGCCTCCGGATGAGCTTTCAGTGCCCATCTTGGAACCGTAAGTACGCATGTATTCGGTTTCAATCTTAGCCTGTGCAAGTTGCTCTTTTGCCAACGATATTTCAACCATAGACTTAGCATTATCAGTCAAAAACTTTTGCTGAGCCCTATCCTCTGCCAACCTTGCAAAATAAAGATCATCTTTCTTCCTTTCAAAACTTGTATTGTCGTATCTCCATGCATCAGTCATCTTATCGAAAAGATTATTGGTAACAACAAAATTAGCAGCCGCTACCGGATCTGATGAAGCTATTATCATATCTGCCTCCCTCTTGGCTTCTGCTTTCTGATTTTTAGCTTCCTGTATCTGACTGTCAATACGATCAATAATATCCTTATTATCCCCTACTGATTTCTTTTTTGCTTCCAATGCTCCTATGTGCCTATCGTATCTTTCGACATAAGACCCAATGTATTGACTAACCAAATCCGGATTACTGAACACCGGATTGGTAGCTGCCATGTATGATGCTTCTATTCTCATCTGATTCCTCATGTTTTCAGATAAGTTAGCAGACACAAAATTCCTTATCTGGGAATCAGTAAGCTCATCTACGTTGACTTCTATGATTCCACCAGTAGGATTACCTTTAACATCATATTCTGTTGTCTGAATCTTCTTGCCTTCGTTGTTTTTCCTAAAATCACTGACCAGCTTATTTATCTCCTTAGTATAATCGACATAAGGAGAATAATGAAGACCTCCCAACCTTGATCCTGCTTTACCATCTGACCTCCATTTGTAATAAGGGTCCAAAGCATGCCATTCATTAATAGGAGAATAAAGTTCAGGATGATTCTGTTTTATAGATTCTATTTCCTTCATAACCCTCTTGCCTTCTTTTGTGCCGGCAATCGCGTTAATGACCGTATCATCTAACACCGAACTTATCTCTCCTTGTATGGCTCTCGTAACACCATCAGAAGAAAGATCCACGCCTTTGAATTTTTGATTGATGTTAGCAATCACACCTGACATCTTATCTTCCATATAAGCGCGGGCTTCAGGCTTATCTATCTCTTGACCCATAAGATAATCTACCTGGGTATAGATCTTTTCACGAGCAGCATCAACCTTCTGCTGTTTGTACATCATGACGTCCTTAACAAGATCTATGTTGTAAGGACTAACATACGGGGCATATTGCCTTAAAATACTATACTGTGAAGCCACTATTTGGTCCTCCTTCTTCTTTTAATTTCATCATCTTCTTCATTTAAACTTCTCAAGTAAGGTGTGGAATAATCACCCATATTCATCACATCCTGATTACCTTGAACGTAAATAATTTGACCACTTGGAAGCATTCTCATATTTGGAGCTATGGAAGCTATGGTATTCAACGATGTACGAACATTGAACTTATTCTGTATCTCGCTGTTTATACTATCATAATAACGAGCAAGATTTTCATCCCTTATAGCCATAGCCTTCAATAATCCAGATTCATAACGTTGCCTTTCCGCTATGTTCTTATCGTCTGTCTGAACATAAGCCATTTCATTGAATCTATCAGCTTCGTTTATTTGCCTTGCGTTATTGAAATTTACTTCGTTAATGTACTTGGCTATATTGCTTCCGGCTATGGCGTTCATATTAGCCAGAATAGCGGAGCGCTGGGAGTCGGGCACGTCACCTACTGCGTCCAACTGAGCCGATGTCGCGCGGTTGAGCTCGTTGATATACTGATCAGCAGATTGCAGAACAGGATCTATTCTCGGAGCCTGATGCCTTTCCAATCCCTCTATCTCTAATCCGGTATCAAGCATCCTCAACATCTCAGGGAATATAGGACCTGATAAAGCAGGATTGACACCTTTTCTTCCTTTTGTATCATCTTCTTCCTCAGCTTCCGTTTCTACAGTAGTATTAATAACAGGATTTTCTTTCTTCACTTCTATCCTGCCTGGAGAACCTGGGTTGGGAGATTTAGCGCCGGTTCCTACAGGTTTAGCTTCTATAGGTTTTGATGCCGGATTTACGGCTTCTAAAACAAAGTCTGTTTCTAACATCAAACCGCTATCTTTTAAAGCAGCAAACTTATTATAATCGGCACCCAGAATCTTCTTAGCTGCATCAGATTTATCACCAAATAAGTCAACATAATTCTTTATCCCTTTTTCGTTCAACAATCTCTTTTGTTCAGGAGTAACTACATCCAATCCATAAAATGATCTGGTTGCCGTAGTTTGCCCAAATTTGTCATCTACGGCAAATGAGTTATATGCCGATTTACTTCCTTGGTCGTACTTACCAGCATCTTCTCCCCAAAATCCGTATTCGTCTCTAAATTTCTTGGCTTTTTCGGCATTGGCTATAGCACCTGATTCTGCCAAAGCCCATAGGTTGTTTAGTTGGCTATTGTATCCAGTCTGGAATCCTTCTGTATTAAAATCTCCATCCGTATTGTATTTATTAGCCCAACGGTTAATATCAAGCAAATTAGAAATAGCTTTGTTGTTTACCCTACCATAACCGGAACTGCTTCTGTGTTGCAGATTTTGATTAGAATTTACACCAGAATCAGGATTAAGGATCTGCTCTCTGTCTGCAACATCTACTATAGACATATTAAGAGCACGTCCAAACTGCTTCATTAAAAGCTGCTGTACTTTCTTACCCCACTCTATTTGCTCTTTGGTAGGGCCGCCTTCAGCCATTTTCCTAACTCTCTTTACATACTCATCGTATATCCAATTTTTAGCATCAGATTCAGATACGTTAAGAGCCTTAGCCTGCTTTCTTACGGCATTTAAATCAACCTTTCCGCCATCTCTAAAGAAAGCATCTATCTTTTCTTGGCGCTTGGATTCCTCTTGTTTGTTATAGACAATATCAGCAAAAGACCTGAATTGCACCTCAAGTTCGTCTATTTCCTTTTGATTATCATTTACGTACTTGGAAAGAATAGACTTATTCAACTCAGAAGTATTTTTATCCTTAACATCCTTATTCTTTTCCAGCCTCTTGAAAACACGTTCCTGATCATCATACTTTTCGGACAATCCTATTTTTTTCTTGTACCTATCAAGAAGCGTAGCATATGTATCTTTTTCCGTAGCTCTAATGCCATAATTTTCCCTTACGTAAGAAGCAAAATCATCATCAATAGTACGGTAATCTGAAATAATATGAGCTTCTGGCAAATCAACGGGAGTGCCGCCGTCTTCATGCCTGTTACCTTTTGCCTCCATAGGACCAACATCATCCTGAGTCGAAACATATTCTCCTTTTTCTATCTCAACATTAGCATTATCCTCCATAGATTTAGGAAGAGGGTAAATGTATTCTCCTGTCAAATCGGAAGAATCTATTCTCTGTCCATTTCCGAGGTTAACACCACCGCCTTCACGTTCCCATCGGATAAACTGCTGCCGGCGCTCTTTTTCGAGCTTTTCCCTCGCCGCCTGCTCGTCTCTGCTGGCTGCATACGCAGCAGATGAAGCTCCCATGATATTACGAGTAAGACCTAATCCTAAACTAACACCGGACAAGGCAGCTTGAGCCACATTAGCACCGACCTTATTACCGGCTCTTATCCGACCAAGACTTGTACCGAACATTTGAGCTCTGCCGGTTAGATCAGGTGAATAATATGGGGTAGTCATAGGATCAAGAGGATTACCATCTTGGGAACGTTTTTCTTTAGAGGAATCAGCATCAACACCACCTAAATTCATTGCATTATCAACGACTGATTTCTCTACGTTTTTAACCATGCCCCTATTATCAGCGAGATATCCTGCATATCCTGCATCATGATTTTCAAAAAACGGATCGGATGTAGGCATACTACTAAATGGATTTATCTCCCCCTCCTCTGTTTCTAAAGTCACATCAGAAGGCATATATATATTCTGAATATCAGATTCACCCCATTTATTAACAGGCGTTCCATAATCAAGAATAGGCTGAGTAGAGGATACATTAATATCCTGTCTCTTATCCTGAACACTACCGCCAGGAGCGAATATCGGACGATTTTTTATGATTCGTAATCTCATACTATCTTTTTTCACAAAGATAAGAGAAACGAACGAGAAAATCCAACGTTATGGGATACGTTTAAAAATCAATCATGTACGGCAGACAAACCGCCCGAATCAGGGTCGTACTTAAGACCGCATGCCCGGCGATAGTTCTTAAGCGCTCTCCTATACAAAAACAGCACTGTCTTGGAAACTATTTTCTTCATAGATTTGGTTAAAACCTCTTCTGTTGAAACAGACATCAGACAGCTATTCAAGAACGACCTGACATTGAAGCCAAACAAGATCTTCACCATTTTTCTAAACGTTCTAAAAAGATATGATGCCGAAAGAGCCTTTAATCCATTGCGAGCCAATCTCTTATTTAAATACGAAACAGCCTTGTCGGATAGACATATCCTATTTTTTCCTTGACTGTCCACCTCTGACGAAAACCACGAATATAAAGTGGTAGGATGTTTCTTAAGGTGATTAATGAAAGAAGTCATTATCCCTTCTTTTAAAGCCCTTTTATGGGCTACGCATGCAGCAATCTTCTCTTCTCTTTTCAAAGAGCTGTCAAGGCATCTAAACACCGTCCTATCGTCTCCGATGAAATACTGAGGACGTTCTTCCTTAAACTTAGCCCGATAAGCGGCATATCCTTCCTTACGAAGCATATCTATCTGAGACCGGATATAGAACCTTACACACTTTTCTTCAGCCTCTTGCACGCTTTTAAGATAAGGAACTGACTTTCTCCCATATCGAAGATAATCATAAACCATAGCCTCAATAAAGTCATTGTACGGAAAGAATCTTCCAAATCCAAAGTTCCAAACTATGAAACATCGCACTCTATCTTTCCAGTAATCAGAAAATTACTACAATATCTCAACTTCCTGTTTTTCTGATAGAAATGATGAGTATGTTTGTCATAAAATAGATTAAAATATCTCAAATTGCCTAAACACTGACCGGCTGGACGGCGTACTACATTGTACCCTAAGTTGCTGAAGCTATTGTATATAACTTCTATCGGAGAGACAAGCTCTTTCTTGAAGAGCTTGTCGTGTAACTTGTGAGGATTCATTATTTCAGTTATTTTTGTCTCCATATTGTTTTTGTTGTTTAGTGCAAATA
>ERZ1504234.155-NODE-155-length-19096-cov-3.080458_pt1 | contig 19096 bp, 16 predicted proteins | sample MGYA00572402_ERZ1504234 | MGnify/ENA primary metagenome ERZ1504234 (study PRJEB39906, sample SAMEA3182112) | gut metagenome | biome: human; feature: gut; material: Stool; isolation source: human stools | place: Canada | collected 2013-05-06 ... | reverse complement strand
CGGTTGCGGTAATCCAGCGCGCGGGCCGTGCGCGACGCCTCGTTGATGTCGTCCACCACGACGATGCGTCCCAGCAGGCTGGAAACGATATTTGCATATTTTTCGTCATACGTCACAAGGCTGCTGGCCAGCACCGCGCCCTCGGGCAAACGGCCGTTGAAGCTGCCGGGCTTGACGGTGTCCAGCGGCAAAAATGTGGCGCGCCCCGCGCGCTCGTCCCGCAAAAAGGCCATGGCCGCCTTGGCCGCCGTCTCGTTTTCCACAACGATGTTCTGCAAAGCAAAGCCCAGCGCCGTTTCAATGGCCACCTCGTACCCCGGCTTGACGGAAAGGATGGTGGACACCGGCCCTGTGATCCCGCGCAGACGGCGGTTCGCCGCCGCCTTCATCACGGCCTTGACGCTGCTCTGGAAGCCGTCCATATTGCGCTCCAGATCCTTCAGCATGGCGATGCGCTGCCGGGCGGCCTCGATGGCGCGCAGGAGCTTCTGTTCGTTCTCGTCCGCCTGCGCCAGCGCGCCGCGGCGGCTTTCCACCTTGAGCGTCAGGCCGCCCTTGATGTTCTCAAGCCGTGTCAGCCGCTCCACCGCGTCCTGCAGAAAAGCGTCCGTCTCTGCCTTCTGCTCCTCCAGGTCCCGCGTCAGGGCGGCGTTGGCCGCGCCCTCGCTCTCGGCGGCGGCAAGGCGTTTTTTTGCCGCCTCAACCGACGACGCCGCGCCCGCGGCCGCGACCTTTAAATCCGTAATGCGCGCGGCCATGGCGTTCAGCCGGCCCGTTACCACGCCGCGCCGCTCGCCGGAAGCCGCGCTCCTGTTCTGCAGCTCCTCCAGCAGGGCTTCCAGCTCCCCCGTGCGCGCGGCGTATGCGGCCGCCTGCCGCTCGCAGGCGGCGATGCCCTCGCCGTGGCCCCGCACCTCGGCGGCGATGGCCTCGCGGCCCAGGCCGCTCTGGCCGATCTCCTCCTTCAGCGACGCAATGGTCGCATCGTTGTGGGCAATGTCGTTTTCAAGCACCGCGATGCGGGAATCCGCCCCGGCGATCTCCTCCGTTATGGCCCGTATTTCCGCGTTGCAGCGGTCGGCTTCGGTGATCAGATGCTCGATCTCCGCGCGGGTGCTCTCGGTCTCGGCGTCAATGGCCTCGATCTCCCGCCCGGCGCGGGCATAGTCCGCGCCCGCGATCTCAATTTTGCGCTGCTGCTCGCGCACCGTGTCCCGCGCTTTCTGCACGGTGTCCACCCAGAGCGTTACCTCCAAGCCCTTGCGGCGCTCGGCCAGCTCCAGATACTGCTTTGCCTTTTTGCTCTCCCGCTCCAGCGGGCCCACGCGCTCCTCCAGCTCGCCCAGGATATCCCGCAGGCGCACCAGATTTTCCTCGGCGGAGGCCAGGCGGCGCTCGGCCTCATTTTTGCGGTAGCGGTATTTGGCGATGCCGGACGCTTCCTCAAAAATTTCCCGGCGCTCGTTTGATTTTGCGCCCACGATCTCCGCGATGCGGCCCTGACCGATGACGGAATAGCCGTCGCGGCCCAGGCCCGTGTCCAGGAACAGCTCATAGATGTCCTTGAGGCGCACATTCTGCCCGTTTACAGAATATTCGCTGTCGCCGGAGCGGTAATACTTGCGGCCGATCGTCACCTCGTCGTTGTCCACGTCGATGCGCCTGTCGGTGTTGTCCACCACAAGGCTGACGCTGGCAAAGCCCATGGCACCGCGCTGCTGCGTGCCGCCGAAAATGACGTTCTCCATCTTGCCGCCGCCGCGCAGCTGCTTGGCGCTTGTCTCGCCCAGCACCCAGCGGATGGCGTCGGATATATTGCTTTTTCCGCTGCCGTTGGGGCCCACCACAGCGGTGATGCCTTTGCCGACGGTAATGCGCGTGCGGTCTGGAAAGGATTTAAAGCCCTGTATTTCAAGCGCCTTCAAAAACATGGAAAAACTCCTTACTTACGAGTATAGGGACATTTTGCCCGGCGCGGCAGGCCCCGCGTCAATACCCCATCAGGGCCAGGGCTTCCTTCGCCGCCTGCTGCTCGGCCAGCTTTTTGCTGTGCCCCTCGCCCTTGCCGATGCAGTTGGAATTGAGGTGCACCTCCACCACGAAATGCTTGTTGTGGTCCGGGCCGGATTCGTCGGTCACCACATAGCGCAGGCGCTCCTCCGGGTTCTGCTGCACGATCTCCTGCAGCTTTGTCTTGTAATCCTCTTCGGCGGCGGCGTCCGTGAGCGCGCCGGTGACAAACGGCAGGATGAACGCCCGCGCCGTTTCCATGCCGCCGTCCAGGTACAGCGCCGCGATGACCGCCTCAAACGCGTCGGACAAAATACTCGGGCGGCAACGTCCGCCGCCGCGCTCCTCGCCCCTGCCCAAACGCAGATAATCGCCCAGGGATATCTGCTTTGCAAATTCAAACAGCGCCGCCTCGCACACAAGGCTGGCGCGCATGCGCGTCAGTTCGCCCTCGGGCATGTTCTTGTGCGTGAACAGGTATTCGGCCACCACGATGGACAACACCGAGTCGCCCAGAAATTCCAGCCGTTCATTGTGGCGCACGCCGTGCTTCGCCTCGTTGGCGTAGGAGGTATGCGTCAGCGCCGTCACCAGCAGCGCCGGGTTCTTAAAATGATGATGAAGAGCCTCTTCCAGCTCGTGTGTCTCGCGCATCGTTCCAGATCCTTCCTTTGTTGCGGATGGCGGCCGTCCCGCCGGGGCTGTTTTGCGAAAGCTCGCCGCGCGCCTTTCCGGCGGCCGTTACGCCCCGGCTTCCTCTGTCTGGGCCACGGCGGCCAGCTTTTCGCGCATGCTCTCCACCGCGCCGCTTTCCACGCACAGCTTTGCCTGCCGGACGGCGTTTTTGAACGCCTTTGCATGGGACGAGCCGTGGGCCTTGATGACGGGCTTCGTCACGCCCATCATCAGCGCGCCGCCGTGTTCGTCGGCGTCCAGCTTTTTCTTAAAATCCTTCATGCCGCCCTTTACCATCAGATAAGCCAGCTTGCTTTTCAGGTCCGCCATGAACACGTTTTTGATCTCGCCCACCAGCATCTTGGCCACGCCCTCGGTGAGCTTCAAAATCACATTGCCCGTAAAGCCGTCGCACACAACAACGTCCACATTGCCCTGGGGCACGTCCTTGGGCTCAACATTGCCGGCAAAACGGATGTTTTTATTATACTTCAAAAGCCGGTGCGCCTCAACATAGGCCGGGGTGCCCTTTGTCTCCTCCGCACCGTTGTTCACAAGGCCCACGCTGGGGTTTGCGCGGCCCATCACTTTCTCCATGTACACGCTGCCCATCGTGGCAAAGGCGCTGAGCATCTCGGGCCGGCATTCCACATTTGCGCCGGAGTCCAGCAGCAGATAGGGCTGCTTCGCGCCCGGAATGACGGTGCCGATGGCCGGGCGCTTCACGCCCCTGAGCCGCTTGACGATGAGCGTTGCTCCCGCCAGCAGCGCGCCCGTGGAGCCTGCCGAAACGAAGGCGTCGCCCTCGCCGGCGGCCAGCATGCGCAGGCCCACCACCATGGACGAATCCTTTTTGCCGCGGATGGCCGCCGTAGGCTCGTCGCACATCTCAATGGTCTCGGAGGCGTCGGCCACGGTAATGCCCGCCATATCGATGCCGTTCTCCCGCGCGCAGGCCTCGATGTCCCGCCTGCGCCCCACGGCCGTGATCTGCACGCCGTATTCCCGCACGGCCGCGGCCGCGCCCAGCAGAATTTCCTTTGGGGCGTTGTCGCCGCCCATCGCGTCGATGATGATGTTCATAACGTTCCCTCCCGATTGACTCTCATGATTTTTTGCGCTCTGCTCAATAATCAAAGTATAAGGGAGCGCGTATTGGTGCGAAAGCAACCGCTTTGTTTTGCGCTCAGCCCAGATACCGCTCCATGGCGGCCACGGCCCGCTGCGCGACGGCAAGATACCGCTGGCGTTTGTCACGGATGCGCGTTTCAGGCGCGGGCAGAAGGCCCATGTTCGCGCCCATAGGCTGAAAATCCTTCGTGGGCGTTGTGATATAACGCAGCAGCGCGCCGCACATCGTGTCCGCCGGCGGCGGCGTGAACGCGCGGCCGGACAGCCGCGCTTCCATGCTTCGGGCCGCAAGCAGGCCGCAGGCCGCGCTTTCCATATAGCCCTCAAAGCCCGTGATCTGCCCGGCAAAAAACACGTTGGGGCACGCCTTCAGCGAAAGATCGGTTCCCAGCAGCGCCGGGCTGTTTAAAAACGTGTTGCGGTGCATCACGCCGTAGCGCACGAACTCGGCGTGCTCCAGCCCGGGGATCATGCGGAACACACGCTGCTGCTCGCCGAATTTGAGGTTTGTCTGGAAGCCCACCAGATTGTACATACTGCAGGCCGCGTCCTCGGCCCGAAGCTGCACGTTCGCCCAGGGGCGGCGGCCCGTTTTGGGGTCCGTCAGGCCCACGGGGCGCAGCGGGCCGTAGCGCATGGTGTCGGCGCCGCGCTTTGCCATCACCTCGATGGGCATGCAGCCCTCGTACACGGAAGGCTCGCCGTCAAAATCGTGCAGGGGCGCGCGTTCCGCCCCCGCCAGCGCGGCATGGAAAGCCTCGTAGCCCGCTTTGTCGAACGGGCAGTTGAGGTAATCCGCCGTGCCTCGCCCGTAGCGCGACGCCGCGAACACCCTGTCCCGGTCGATGCTGTCCGCCGTGACGATGGGCGCGGCGGCATCGTAAAACGAGAGCGCGCCCCGCCCCGTCAGGCGGGCGATGTCCTGCGCCAGCGCGCCCTCGGTGAGCGGCCCGGTGGCCGTCAGCACCAGCGTGTCCGGCTCGGCTTCGCCCACGGCCTGCGCCTCGCCCGTGCGCAGCGTGATATTGGGGTTTCCCTTCACAAGCGCCGTCACGCCGGCGGCAAAGGCCTCGCGGTCCACAGCCAGCGCGCCGCCCGCCGCCACGCGGCAGCCCTCGGCCACGGGCAGCAGTGCGCTGCCCAGCAGTTTCATTTCCGCCTTCAGCAGGCCGGAGGCGGAATCCAGCCGGTCGGCCTTGAGGGAATTGGAGCACACAAGCTCCGCGAAATCCGCGTTTTTATGCGCGGGGGAAAATTTATGCGGCTTTTGCTCCCACAGTTCCACGGCGTAGCCGCGGCCCGCGAGATACAACGCGGCCTCGCATCCCGCGAGGCCCGCGCCCAGGACCCGGATGTGCATGCTCTTACTCCTTTTTTTCGGCACCCAGCGCGCGGGAGTAACCGCAGCCCTCTTTTTCGCACAGCAGGATACCGTTCTTTCCGCCCTTTTTGAACAGGGTGGAACCGCACTCCGGGCATTTTTCGGTGGTGGGCTCGTTCCATGTCATAAAGTCGCAGGTGGGGTTTTTCTCGCAGCCGTAGTACACACGGCCCTTTTTGGAATGGCGCACCAGCATGCGGCTGCCGCACTTGGGGCACAGGCCGCCGGTGTCCTTCACAAGGCGCTTGGTGTTTTTGCATTCGGGGAAGCCCGGGCAGGCCAGGAATTTGCCGTAGCGTCCGCTTTTGATGACCATTTTCCGGCCGCACAGCTCACAGACCTCGTCTGTCTCCTCATCGGGCACCTTGATCCTTTTGCCCTCCATCTTTACTTCGGCTTCCTTGAGCGTTTTGTCGAAATCGGTGTAAAAATCGTCGATGACCTCGTGCCAGTCCGTCTTGCCGTTTTCAATGGTGTCCAGCTCCTCCTCCATATGGGCGGAGAACTTCACGTCCACGATGTTGGGGAACTGCTCCAGCATCAGCTCGTTGATCACGCGGCCCAGCGTGGTGGGCGCCAGCTTTTTCTGGTCCCGCTCCACATAATCGCGGTCGATGATGGTGGTGATGATGGGCGCATAGGTGGACGGACGGCCGATGCCGTTTTCCTCCAGCGCCTTGATGAGCGTCGCCTCGGTGTAGCGCGCGGGCGGCTGGGTGAACTTCTGCTCGGGCTTCAGCTCCCGCAGCTTCAGCACCATGCCCTCCTCCAGCGGCGGCAGCGCGGTCTCTTTCTTCTCTTTCTCGTCGGTGGCTTCCTCGTACAGCGTGGTAAAGCCGTCGAACGTCACCACATAGCCGCTGGCACGGAACAGGTAGCCCGCCGCGGTGATGTCGGCAGAGACGGTGTCCTGCTGGCAGTCGCTCATCTGGCTTGCGATAAAGCGGCTCCAAATCAGGCGGTAGAGCTTAGCCGGGTCGCCCGAAACGCTCTTTTCCACCTCGGCGGGCGTCAGAGCGGGGTTTGTGGGCCGCACCGCCTCGTGGGCGTCCTGCGCGGCCGTGGCGCTTTTGCTTTTGTAGGTGCGCTTCTGGGGACACACATATTCCGGGCCGTAGGTCTCGGTGATGAACTCCTTGGCCGCGGCCTGAGCCTCGTCCGCAATGCGAAGGCTGTCGGTACGCATGTAGGTGATCAGGCCCATGGTGCCCTGCCCCGCAATGTCCACGCCCTCGTACAGCGTCTGGGCCGCGCGCATGGTGCGCGTTGCCGTAAAGCCCAGCCGGCGGCTGGCCTCCTGCTGCATGGTGGAGGTGATAAACGGGGGCGCGGGCACCTTTTTCCGCTTGCCCTTGCTGATGGAGGCCACGGTATAAGCCGCGCCGTCCAGGGCCTTGACGATCTCGGCGCTCTGCCCGGCGCTCGTCACGGCCAGCTTCCTGCCGCCCGCCAGCGCCGTGAGGCGCGCGGTGAATTTTTTTGTGGAGGACGGGGGGCTGAGCAGCGCGTCGATGTTCCAGTATTCCTCGGGCTTGAACGCCTCGATCTCCTTTTCCCTGTCCACGATCAGGCGCACGGCCACGCTCTGCACACGCCCCGCGGAAAGCCCCCGGCGCACCTTTTTCCACAAAAAGGGCGAGAGCTTGTAGCCCACCAGGCGGTCCAGCACACGGCGGGCCTGCTGGGCGTTGAACAGGTCCATATCAATGGCGCGCGGCGCGGCCATGCCCTGCGTCACGCCCTTTTTGGTGATCTCGCCGAAGGTGACGCGGTTTTCCGCCGCAGTGTCCAAGCCCAGCAGATTGGCCAGATGCCAGCTGATGGCCTCGCCCTCACGGTCCGGGTCGGTGGCGAGGAACACTTCGTCGCTCTCCTTGGCTAGGCTCTTAAGCTCCTTGATGATTTTTTCCTTGCCCTTGATGTTGATATACTGGGGAGCGTAGCCGTGCTCGACGTCAATGCCAAGCTGGCTCTGGGGCAGGTCTCGGATGTGGCCCATGGAGGCCGTCACCTCATATCCGCCGCCCAGGTACTTGCGGATGGTCTTGGCTTTCGCCGGGGATTCTACGATCACGAGTTTTGACATTGTGTTACCGTCCTTTTCCGGGATTTGGCCGAGTCCGGCAGACAGCCGGGGCAGCTTCCGCCGTGGGAGCAGCCGTCCTGCGGACATGCTTTTGGGCGCCGCCGGGGCGCTCCGAATACGGCCGGGCGCCCTCCGGCGCCCCTTGCGGGCCTCCCTTGCGCGGCCCGCGGCTCTTTCTATTATGCGATAATAAGAGAAAAAAAACAATCCAAATCTATGCGGCCGCCCCGAGGGGCATGCCCTTCAAACAGCACAGGGCCGTCATTTTCTATTTCAGCTGGAACTGCCGGCCCGCAAGCTGCCGGGAAAAGCCCGCAAGCTCCAGCTCCGTCAAAGCCGCCATCGCCTTGGGCGGCGGCAGGTCCGTCTTTGCGCACAGCGCGTCCAGCGGCAGCGGCGCCGCGGCGCTCATCGCGTCCCGCATCCTCTGTGCGTCCAGGCTCAGCGGCGCGCCGTCCGGCTTTGCTTTTTCCGGCTGCTCCGGCCGGGCCAGACCATACCACAAAAGGATATCCGCGCCCGATACAGCGGGCACCGCGCCCTCGCGCAGAAGCTGGTTCGTGCCCTCGCACAGCGGCGAAAAAATGCTGCCCGGCACGCTGAAAACGTCCCTCCCGGCGGCCAGCGCCGCGGCCACGGTGTTCATGGTGCCCGAACGGCGGCGCGCTTCGGCCACGCAAAGCCCGCGGGACAGCCCCGCAATGAGCCGGTTGCGCTGCAGAAAATAACCGCGCTGCGGCGGGGTGCCCGGCGGATACTCGCTGAGCACCAGGCCCTGCCGCTCGATGACGCCCTTAAGCGTGCGGTTGGCGGCGGGGTAGCACAGGTCGTGCCCGAAGGCGATGCACGCCACCGTGGGCGCGCCCGCCTGGACGGCCGCCTTATGGCTCTCGCTGTCAAGCCCTGTGGCAAGGCCGGAGACAAGCGCTACGCCCGCCCGGGCCAATTCGCCCGCGATGGACGCCGTCGCCTCCACGCCGTAGGCGGAGGGGCGCCGCGTTCCCACAATGGCGAATGTAAAGCAGCGGTTGGGGATGCCCGCGTCGCCCCGGTAATACAGCACGGGCGGCGGTGCAGACACTGCGCGCAGCAGATCCGGATAATCTTCGTCGGCCCACGTCAGTACGTTCACGCCATGCCGGGCGCAGTCGTCCAGACGGGCGGTATAATCCTCCGGCCGCGCGGCCCGCAGCGCGGCCAGCTGCGCCGGCGTGAAGACCATGGAGAGATCTTCCTTCCAGCACGCCTGTGCCAGCGCACGCGCGTCCGGAAACATGCTCAGCGCCATGCCGCTGTTCGGCGCGCCGGGGCCAAGCGCCGCGGCCATCCAAAGCCACGCAGTCTTTTCCTCCAGCGCCTGTGCGCGTGCACCGCCCATCGCTACACCTCCCTGAAATGCCACAGCAGCACGCCGCCCGCGACGGCGGCGTTCAGCGATTCCACGCCCGCCGCCATGGGGATGCGCACGGCTTTGTCGGCCGCGGCTACGGTCCCGGGCAGAAGGCCGTTGCCTTCGTTGCCGATGAGAAGCGCCGCCCCGGGCAGGCGTTGCGTGTCCACGCGCTCCAGCGGGACGGAATTCTGCAGGGCCGCCGCAAAGCTTGGGATACCGCACGCTTTGAACGCGGCCAGCGCCTGTCCGGTTTCATCTGCAAAAATGATGTCTACCTTGGCCAGCGTGCCCATGGAGGCCCGCGCCGCCTTGGGGGAGAATGGGTCGGCGCAATTGCCGCACAGCACCGCGCCCGCGAAGCCGAACGCCGCCGCGCTTCGCAGCAGCGCCCCCACATTGGCGGGGTCCTGTATGTGCTCCAGGCACACATAGCGCCCGCCGCCGCGCACCGCCTCCAGCGTTTTTGTCCGGCGGGGAAACACACAGAACAGCCCCTGCGGGGCCTTTGTGTCCGAGAGCTTTGCCGCCACGGCGTCGCTCACCAGAAAATGCCTGCCGCCCAAGGCGGCAAGCTCCGGGTGCGCATCCAGCAGCTTTTGGGTGCAGTAGACCTCCTCCGGCGGCAGACGCTGGGCAAGGTCCGTGCACAGGCGCAGCCCCTCGGCAAGAAAGCGCCCCTCGGCCGCGCGCCGCGCGCCGCTGTCCCGCAGCTTGCAGGCGCGCTTCACGCGCTCGTTGTCGCGGCTGGCGATCACTTCCGTCATGGCGCACACCCTCCTTTTTTAATATCCCCGCCTCAGGCGTGTTGACGTAAGAAAACACGCCTGAGGCGGACCGTTTTGGGGCCTGCAAAGCGTTTTTTCACACAGGCCAAAATACAAAGCGACGCCCGTGCACGTTGTGCCCGGGCGTATCGCTGTGCTTATTTCGCGGCGTTCTTCGCGGTCTCGACAAGGGCGGAGAAGCTCTTCGGATCATGGATGGCCATTTCGGAGAGCATTTTGCGGTTCAGCTCAATGCCGCTCTTCTTCAGGCCGTTCATGAAGGTGGAATAGTTGACGCCCTCGGCGCGGCAGGCCGCGTTGATGCGGGTGATCCACAGGCTGCGGAAATCGCGCTTTTTCTGTTTGCGGCCCACAAAAGCATAGTTGCCGCTCTTCATGACCTGCTCTTTGGCCATTTTAAAATGCTTGGATTTGCTGCCCCAGTATCCCTTCGCCAGCTTCAGGGTCTTTTTTCTTCTTTTGCGCGTCATCATAGCGCCTTTGATACGTGCCATATTTCACAATCTCCTTTAAATGTAAGCTGTTTGATAATCGGTTGCCAAGCCCCTGACAGCTTAGGCGTACGGCAGCATGCGTTTGATTACGGCCGTATTCGTCTTGTCGGCATAGGAAGCCTTGCGGTAGGCGCGTTTCAGCTTGCGGGTCTTGCCATGGCCGTTCAGCAAATGGCTGCGGAACGCATGACCGCGCTTCACCTTGCCGTTTTTCGTCAGCTTAAAGCGTTTTTTCGCACCGGAATGTGTTTTGATCTTGGGCATTTTATAGTTCCTCCTTAATTTTGCTTCGCGGGAGCGGGGGCAAGGAACATCTGCATGCTCCGGCCCTCCAGTTTGGGCTGCTTTTCCACAACGGCTTCCGGCAGGGCTGCGGCGAACTTCTTCTGAACCTCAAGGCCCAGGTCCGTATGCGCCATCTCACGGCCGCGGAAACGAATGGACACCTTCACCTTATCGCCCTTGGACAAAAACTTCTTCGCCTGGCCGACCTTGGTGTTGAAGTCGTTCGTGTCGATGTTGAGGGAAAGGCGGATCTCCTTGATGTCGACGATCTTCTGGTTTTTCTTCGCTTCCTTGTCGCGTTTCTGCATCTCGAAGCGGTACTTCCCGTAATCCAGGAATTTGCACACGGGCGGCTGCGCCTGCGGTGCGATCTTCACGAGGTCCAGATTTTTTTCTTCCGCTTTTGCAAGCGCGTCGCGCGTGGACATGATGCCGAGCTGGCTGCCGTCCGCGTCGATGACACGCACCTCTCTGTCGCGAATGCCTTCATTGATTTCCATTTCTTTTTTGCCGCTAATCGTAAAGCACCTCCAAATGTTTCGGTTGCGGCGGGGGCTGCCCGCCTGTGAAAAAAAGTACGGCTTACGTGGAAGTAAGCCGCACTGCACAAACAAACTCGCGCGCCCAGCGGCGCGTTCCTTCGTATGGACCCGGCGCCCTTTGGCGCGCAAGGTGAGCGCGGCGTCCGCCACAGCTACTTTATTTACCTGTATAGTATAACGCCCCGCTGCGCACAAGTCAAGGGGCAAATTTGCTTTTCCGCCGATTCTCTGCGCGCGTGCGGCACGCGCTTACTTTTTGATCTTGTTCAGCATCTCGTTGAGCGTGATGAGCATGCGCTTGCCCTGCTCGGGGTCCGCGCCGGCCTTGCCGCCGATGCCCATGCTGCTGGCCATGCCTGCCATACCCTCCAGGGTCATGTCCTTCACCATGCCCAGCATGCTTTTTTTCAGCTTCATCTTTACCGTGGCCTGCATGAACTGCATCAGCACATTGCCGGCCTCTTCGTTCTTCATGATGTCGCCGATCTTATCCTTGACGGAGAAGTACCCCTCGCGCACCACAATGGTGTCCACGTCCTTGTAATCGTCCACATTGAACCAGTTGGCCGCGCCCGCGTCGTCGCCTGTATCGTCCGGGTCAACATAAATATACGCCTGGTTCGGCTCGGCCACCTTTTCAATGGACATCGCGTCGGCGCACGCGCCCGCCCTGGCGCTGATCTGCGTAAAGCCGTCGCTCATGGGCACATGCTCGAACACGAACACCTTGCTGCCCTCCTGCTCGGCAAACAGCCTGCCGTCCACATACAGTGCGACCTTGGGCAGGTTGGAATACACCTTCACCGTGGTTTCTTCGCCGGTGCGCTGGGCATAGCGGCGGCTGCACAGGTGTACAAATTCTTCGTCGCTCCAGTATGCCTTGTACAGGTAAAAAGCGTCCTTGCGAATTTTGCGGTCCAGCGTCATCAGGCCCTTGTTGTTGCGGCCCTTTACGCCGCCCTCGTCGCGGGCGTCACAGCCAAAGTCAAACATGTTCCACACATGCGTGGCCCACAGCCAGGGGCGCTCATCGATGACCTTCGCCAGATGCTCGTGGTACACCGCCTGGTATTCCTCGGTGTAGTCCTTGCACTTGGGCGTGTCGCTGTGGTAGCTGACAATGCCCTCCGCGCCGTACTCGGAGATGCCCAGCGGGCGGTCCGGATGCAGCGCGTGGAATTTATCCAGCCATTGCTCGTTGTTTTCCAGCTCGCCGCCGTACCAGCCGAAATAATGGTTATAGCTGAGCACGTCGGTGATATGGTGCATATCGTTCTCCATCGGCACCATGGAAACGTGGGCGATGGTGGTCATGCGGGTCTTGTCCATCTCGTGCGCCAGGGCATTCAGGTCCCGCAGGTTGTCCAGCAGGCCCGGGCGCTCGCCGCCGATGGTGATCTCGTTGGAAATGCCCCAGAAGCAGATGGAGGGATGATTGTAGTTCTGCACGATCAGTTCCTTCATCTGGCTGCGGCAGTTCTCGTGCGCGCCGGGGGCGGGGTTCATCACAGAGATGAACGGGATCTCGGCCCACACCACAAGGCCCGCGCGGTCGCACGCGTCATAGAAATACGGGCTGTGCTGGTAATGCGCAAGGCGCACGGTGTTCGCGCCCACCTCGCGGATAAAGGCCACGTCCTCTTCGTGCTGCTCTTTCGTCAGCGCGTTGCCCTGGCCCAGACGGTCCTGATGGCGGGACACGCCGCGCAGCGGCGTGAGCACGCCGTTGAGGAAAAAGCCCTTCTGCGGGTCCACCGTATAGGTGCGCACGCCCAGGTTGGCGGACACATTGTCGATGGTCTCGTTGTGAACGGTGAGCAATGCCTCCACGGCGTACAGGTACGGGTCCTTCACGCCCTGCCACAGGTGGGCGTTTTCAATGCGCACCTCCGCGTGCACCCGTTCCGCAGCCGGACGCACGGCGCCGGCCACGATGACGCCCGCGGCGTCGCGGACGATGAACTCAACGCTCTGGCCCTCGACGGGGTTTGTGATGAACGCGTCCAGAGAGACAACGGCCGCGCCGTCCTCCACCGCAGCGGACACGTCAAAGCCCTTTCCGCCGCAATAGTCAAGGTCAAAGCGGGAGTCCTCCACAGTGATGAGGTTCACGCCGCGGTACAGGCCGCCGTAAAACGTGAAGTCCGCCGTCTGGGGATACACGTCGTCGCGCTGGGTGTTGTCCACCCAGATGGCCAGCAGGTTCTCGCCGTCGTGCAGCGCGTCCGTCACATTGGCGCGGAACAGCGAATAGCCGCCCTTATGGCTGGCCTTCTCCACACCGTTGACGATGATCTTGCCCACGCTGGAAGCCGCCTCGACTTCCACATACACGTTTTTGCCCGCCGGCTTCTCAATGGTCTTGAGATAGCAGCATGGGCCGCGCCAGTAGTCGCTGCCGCCGTCCTGGCCGTCCAATGCGTTCCAGCAGTGGGGCAGGTCCACGCGGGCAGCGCCGGCGGGAATGGCTGCCGGGGCCGTTTCGCAGCCTTTGACAAAGGCCCAGCCCTCGTTGATGGGTAGGATGTGTTTCATATGTTTTCCCTCTCTTTTCTGATGATATATATGTGTCCCGGAAAAACCGGGCGGAAAGCTGTATCGTATGCGGCGCGGGCCGTGCGCCCGGCCGGGGCCGCTACGGCTCCTGTGCCGCTTCGCCGCGCCGTTCGCGCAGCACGGCGGCGTTTTCCTCCACGCGCTTTTTGGTGAGCGGATAGGCCAGCAGCAGCACAAGGAACACGCCGAGATAGCTCAGGCCGGGCACCAGCGTGGAAATGGTGTAAATGCCCTCGCGTACAGGCTGCGTCTGCACCACATGGCCCGTGCTGCTCACATAGCCGATGGCCGCCAGTGCAAAGCCGACCACGCCGCCCGCCAGCGCCTGGCCCAGCTTGCGCGCAAACGAGTAGACGGCGTACACGGTGCCGTCGTCGCGGCTGCCGGTGCGTACCTCCTGATAATCGATAACGTCGGTGATGAACGCCCAGATGACCATATTGAAAAAGCCCACGCCCACGCTGCCCACCAGCATCAGGCCGATATAGGCCCACACCGAGCGCAGACGCAGCGCCCACATCAGCAGGTACGCCGCGGCGGCAACGCCCACGCCCACACAGCCGGCCTCTTTTTTGCCGAACCTTTTGGACAGCTTTGCCGCAAAGGGCGCCAGCGCCAGCATGGGCAGCACGCCCGCGAACCCTACAAGCGAGAGCATGTCCGCACTGTTGAAATAATCTTTGAACAGGTACATGTTCATGCCCTGGCCCAGCAGGCTTGCCAGAAGCAGCAGCAGCGCGGCGCCGATGACGGCTGTGAGGGCGCGGTTGCCCGCCAGCGCCTTTGCCAGCGAGGCAAAGCTCTGCCGTTTGGCCTCCCTGGGCGGCGCCGCCTGCACACGCTCACGGCACAGCGCATAGCAAAGCAGATAGCAGGCCACGGCGCACACGCCGTAGACAACGGCGATCACCGTGAAGCGCTCCGGAATAACGGTCTGCGTGCCGTCCGCCGCGGTGCGGAACAAAAACAACGGCGTCGCCGCGGCGATGATCAGGTTCGCCAGCATGGCGCCCACGCTGCGGAACGTGGAAAGCGACGCGCGCTCGCCTGCGTCGGCGCTGAGCACCGACGCCATGGAACCGTATGGAATATTGATGGCGGTATAACAGATGCTGCCCCAGAAAATATAGGTGGCGAACATGTAAGCCACCTTGCCCGCATAGGGCCAGCTGCGTGCAAAATAAAGGTACATCAGCACGCTGGCCAGCGCCACGGGCACGCACACGCGCAGGATCCACGGCCGGAACCGGCCGCCGCGGGACGGCGGAAGCGTATCCACCAGACGGCCCATGCCCACGTCCGTGAACGCGTCCACGCAGCGCGCCACCACGAACAGCACGCCCACCAGCCCTGCGCTGACGCCCAGCACATCCGTATAAAACAGTGTCAGATAGCTGCCCGCGAAAATAAATGTGAAGTCGTTGCCGAAATCCCCGAACAGATATCCCAATTTATCGCGGAACCCGAACGGGCGCTCATTTTGAGGCTGCAATGCCATATGCAAACTACTCCTTTATCAAGATAACATATACCAAGGATGCCCCGTTAGGAAGATTTTATTGACATTTGTACAATTTTTGGGTAACATTCAAATATCATAAAAATTTTACAGGAGCTTTATCATTCATGGCAGACGTTCCCTTTGCGTTCATCCGCGATATGATGGCCGCCGCGCTGGGCGTGGAGGCGCATCTGCTGCGCCCGCCCTACAAGGACGCGCAGGAGTTCGACTACCGGCTGTCCCGCATTCTGCGCGCGGATTTTGATTACAAGGACATTTTCAGCGCAAGCGCCATGCACGGGCTGGAGGAAGGCACCGTGTACTATGTGCACAATACGCTGGAGCTGAACTATGTTTTCATGCCTGTGCCCGGTCCAAAGCCGCGCAGCGTGCTGCTGTTCGGCCCTTTTCTGTATGAGGCGGCGTCCGGCCCGTTCTTTGAGCGTGTGCTGGCGCAGAACCGCATCGGCAAGGGCGACGCCGCCGCGCTGCGCACATTTTACGGCACCGTACCCGAGGTGGCCGAGCCCACGATGGCTGCGGCGGCACACGCCGTGGCATGCCAGCTGTACGGCGCGCACGACCCCGCCCGCGTGGTGCACCGCACGCTGGCTTCCACCGTGACGGGCCGGGCGCAGCCGGACGAGGCGTTCCAGTTTTCCATGGAGCTTCTGGAACGGCGCTACCGCGACGAAAACGCGCTGCTGGCCGCCGTGTCCCGCGGCGATTACGACGAGGCCGTGCGCCATCTGGGGCGGTTCTCCATCAAAAATTTCACGCCCCGCACCGGCGAGCTGCTGCGGGACGTCAAAAACATGCTCATCGTCGTCAACACGCTGCTGCGCAAGGCCGCGGAAAGCGGCGGCGTACATCCGGTGTATATCGACCAGCTCTCCGGCGCGCTGGCGGTGAAGATCGAACGCGTGGCCGACACCGTGGAAGCGAACCGTCTGGGCCTGGAGATGCTGCGCCGCTACTGCCGCCTGGTGCGCAACGACGCGCACAGCGGCTGCTCCCAGGCCGTGCAGAAAACGCTCAGCTACATCAGCCTGCACCTTTCCGGCGAGCTTTCGCTGCGCTCCATTGCGGCGGCGCTGGGCTTCAACGCCACGTATCTCTCCGCCCAGTTCAGCCGGGAGCGCGGTGAAACGCTGACAGCCTATATCCATACGCTGCGCCTGCAGACGGCCCGCCGCCTGCTGGACGAAACCGACCTGCCCGTGGCCGAGGTGGCCGCACGGGTAGGCATGGTGGACGTGGCGTACTTTTCACGGCTGTTCAAAAAGAAATACGGCCTTTCGCCGCTGCGCTACCGCGCGCGCCCCGCGGAAGGGTAGAAGGCAGCAACATGCATTTTTCATTTCCCGGCGCTGCCGAAGGTGGGCATGCGCATCTTCAAAACACTGGGCGCCGTGCTGCTGGTCTGTGCGGCATACGGGCTGCTGGGCGGGCGCAACCCCTGCTTCGCCTGCATCGGCGCGGTGTTCGGCATGGGCAGCTTCTGGTGCGAGGGCGTGCGCCACGGCGGCAACCGCTTTCTGGGCACGCTGCTGGGCGGGCTGGTGGTGATCCCGTTTTACTGGCTGTACACAAACCGGCCCTTCGGCCTGCCGGGGCACCTTTACCTGGTCCTGGGCCTCTTCTGCGTCATTTACATCAATCTCCTGTTCGGCGCGCACAGTGCCATCCAGCCCGCCGCCGTGGTGTACTTTGTGGTGATGTTCACCGTCACAAAGGACAGATACGTCTCCTATACCATCGCGCGCATCCTTGGTACCGGCGTCGGGGTGTTGGCCGGCCTGGCCATCAACCGTCTGTTCCCCGCCCCCCGCGACGCCCGGGACACGGAGGATGCAGAGGCCATGCGGGAGGATGCGCCCTCCCATGCCCGGCGCGCTTAAAAAACGCACCCGGCGCGCCGGCGCCGGGGCGGCTTTTCCGGAAAAGGGCGCGCAAGTTATTGACATATGCCATTTATAATGTTATACTGGCCGCAGAACCAAACAAAGGAGGCTTTGCCATGCCGCGTCCTGTAAAGCGCCGGCGCGTCTGCGAGCCGCCGCGCAACGCCCGCTTTGGCCCGCTGGACGGCGCGCCTGCCGAAAGCGTCGTCCTGACAGTAGATGAATACGAGACCATCCGCCTGATCGACCTTTTGGGCCTGACGCAGGAGGAATGCGCCGGGCAGATGGGTGTGGCGCGAACCACAGTGCAGGCCCTGTACGAGGCCGCGCGCGCCAAGCTGGCGGACATGCTGGTGAACGGGCGGCTGCTGCATGTGGAGGGCGGCCCCTATGAGCTGTGCCCCCGGGCGGGCGGCTGCCGCGGCAAGCGGTGCGCACAGAGCGCGGGCGGCTCGGCCTTCTGCGCACGGTATCAAACCATATCGGAGGATGCAAATATGAAGATCGCTGTCACCTATGAAAACGGGCTGGTATTCCAGCATTTCGGCCACACGCAGCAATTCAAGCTGTACACGGTGGAGAACGGCAAGATCACTTCCAGCGAGGTCGTGGACACAAACGGCAGCGGCCACGGGGCGCTGGCGGTGTTTCTCAAAACGCACGGCGTGGACACGCTGATCTGCGGCGGCATCGGCGGCGGGGCGCGCACAGCGCTGGCCGAGGCGGGCATTGCGCTGTATCCCGGCGCGCGCGGCGCGGCGGACGCACAGGTCGAAGCGCTGCTGGCCGGCACGCTGGCCTATGACCCGGACACCACCTGCGCCCACCACGAGCACCACGGCGAGGGCCACGAGGGCTGCCACGGCCACCACGGCGAGGGGCATACCTGCGGCGGGCACTGCGGACACTGACCGCCTTTCGGCAAACAAACGACGCTTTCCCAAAACACGTTGGGAAAGCGTCGTCTTTGTTTTTATGCCGATGTCAGGGGAACGCGTCAGGCTCTTGTGCGGCCATGAGCGGCTCCTGTGCACAGAAGCCGCATTCTTTTCCGTGCGCGTTGAGCACTCCGATCGCCTGCAAATAGGAATATATGACGGTGGAACCCACGAACTTCATCCCCCGCTTTTTCAGGTCCGCCGCGATCCGGTCAGACAAAGGCGAGGCCGTGCGCACGTCGTAGCGTTCCACGATCGTCTTTCCTGCTGTAAACCCCCAGATATATGCGTCAAAGGTGCCGTATTCCTGCTGAATTTTCAGAAACACACGGCTGTTTCCGATGCTGGCCCGTATTTTCAGCCTGTTGCGGACAATGCCGGGGTCGGCCAGCAGCCGGGCGAGCTCTCCGTCTTCGTATCGGCTGATTTTCTCCGCGTCGAAGCCGTCGAAAGCGCGCCGGAAGCCCTCCCGCTTATTCAGGATGCACTCCCAGGAAAGCCCCGCCTGAAACCATTCCAAAAACAGCATTTCAAACAGCACTTCATCCTTGTGCTGGGGCACGCCCCACTCCGTATCATGATACCGGATGTACGCCGGGTTTTTCAGATTGACCCATTTGCAGCGGTTGGCTGCGCCTTTGTTTCCCATCACGACGTTCCTTTCTCTGCGTCCCTCGCGCCCGACATCCTCCGCTCACCCGCCGAAACGCTCCAGTTCCTCCTTCGGATAGGCAGCGGTCCAATGGTACGGCTGCAGTTCTCCCAACGGTACGAACCGCAGCGCGCCGTCCGGTGTGGTAACGCCCACCTTTACTTCCGCACCCCAGTAGCGCAGACGTTCCTGACACACGCCGCAGGGCGAAAGGACCTTGAACGGGCTGTGCTCGTCATCCCGCACCACACACAGGCAGTGTGTGGCTTTCACATTGTACTTGTGCGCCTCACACATGGCCCCTACCTCAATACACAGCAGCACGCTGGAGTTGGCGTTTTCCAGCGCCACGCTGGTAAAGCAGCGTCCATCCTCGGCGCGCAGCACGGCCGCGCCGCCCCAACCCGTGGGATATCGTTCTTCAATCAGCGCAACAGCGCGCGCATACATATCGCGTTCGATCTCCTGCTCCGTCACGGGATCATCCCTCCTGTCTGTTGTTTCATGGTAGCACATCCCGCCGTTTTCCACAAGGCGGACAGCCGCCCCTGTTTCGCGCAAAAACGATGGACGGCGGCGCGGTTTCGTGCTATCATCACAGCAAAGGCATAGGAAAGGAGCCTGACCATGGAACAAAATGAAATTCTGGAAGAGACGCGCCGCACCAATGAGCTGCTGCGCGGCCAGCTGCTTTGGATGCGCGCCGCCGCCGCGCTGCTGGCCGTGCTGCTGGCAGCCGTGGTGGTGTGCCTGGGCAATACGA
>ERZ1504234.17-NODE-17-length-79834-cov-5.410384_pt1 | contig 79834 bp, 72 predicted proteins | sample MGYA00572402_ERZ1504234 | MGnify/ENA primary metagenome ERZ1504234 (study PRJEB39906, sample SAMEA3182112) | gut metagenome | biome: human; feature: gut; material: Stool; isolation source: human stools | place: Canada | collected 2013-05-06 ... | reverse complement strand
TCGGAGATGTGTATAAGAGACAGCATGTCATACCGTCCTACCGCCGGGCGGACACGCAGGTCCGCCCCTACGAATACATTATTTTAATTCTACGTATAAACTTACCTACCCCTCGTAGGGGCGGACCCATGTGTCCGCCCGGGGTAGGCACCACAGATTCACTGAAGACGAGCGCAAAATGCAGGCTTCTATGAATTATGTATGCTTTCAAATACCGCCAAAAACAATTCCCTCTGTCGTTCTGTTAAGGCCGCCCATTTATCAAGCAAATCTTTTTGCTCATCTGTAATTTGAATCGAGCCATCCCCATCCCCAAAAAACTGAGCAAATGTAATGCCAAAAGCCCCGCAAATTTTTTCTATCGAATGCAACGTTGGAGCCTGGCCTTTCGCGTACCATGTCGATATTATAGACTGAGACAACCCAGCACGTACAGCTAACTCATACTCAGTCCAACCTCGCATTTCTCGATGCCACTTGATCCTCTCCAAAACGTCCATCTCTGCGCACCCCATCTCACCCAGTTTTCGTACATTATACCGCATCACAAAGCAAAAAATTAGTTGTTTGTGACGATAAAAATGTTCGGCATTACGAAGTACCAGCAAAAATACTACATCTTTCTGAGAAGCTCGTTCACTGCCTGCTGCTGTTCTGTAGTAAGTGCAGACCAGCTATCCAACAATTCTTTTTGCTCTGGCGTGAGTGAAACCGGGTTTTCACCCTCATCAAAAAATTGGGACAGTGTAATACCCATTCCCCTACATATCTTTTCTATATTTTGTAACGTTGGTACCTGCTGTTTCCGATACCAAGACGAAATTGTCGACTGTGATACGCCACAATATTTTGCAAGTTCGTATTCAGTCCAATTTCGCTTTTGGCGCAGCCTGGTTATTTCCTGCAATACGTCTTTCACGCCCCCACCTACCTACTTCGTTTCTACGTATATTATACTCCGCCTGAGCTTGATTTTTAGTTCTTTTTGACGTATAATTACTTCGTAATTACGAAGTAATTCTAAATTTGAGGTGCCAGCAAATGCATATTGAAAGCGAACTAGCGCGCATATCAAAAAAACTTCTCACCCCCACCCTAACCGCAACCCTCCTCACCGCCTGCCGGCAGGAGCTGGAGGAAACCTCACAGGAGTATATCCAGCTGGACTACCAAGCGGGGAAACACGCCCTGAGCAAACTCTTAACCGAAGCCCAACAAGGGGAGCTGGAGGAGGCCGAGAGGCTCTCCCGACAGTGTCTGGAGCACATTCTCCAGTTCAGCTACCCCCGGGGACTCTGCTTCTGTTTCCGTCAATTTTATGGGCAGCCCCCCGCTGACGGGAGCTGGGATGCCGAATTGGAGCAAGCGCTTTACGACAGGCCCCACCCGCAGGACCCCTGGGTCAGCATCGAATACCAGTCGGACAAGCAGCAGGCGGAGCAGCTGCTGGAGGGGCTGGCCACCCAGGTGGATGAGGAAGCCCAGCCACACATGGAGTCTGTCATCGTCGCCTGGGAAACCTGGACGGAGCTGTTCTTCTTCCACGCCTTTTACTTTGGCTACCGGAGCGGCCTGTACTGGCTGGAGCAGTCCTCCCCGGTGCAGGGTCTGTCGAAGATGATGGAACGAGTCATTCTCACGGAATACGCTCTGGGGATTACCCTGCCCCAAGTGGAACAGGAGCTCCATCGAGAGCTCCGAATGCGCCGGCAGAAGGTCCAGCCCCCAGAGAATCCCGCCAGCCAGGAGTAGGCAAAAAAAGTCCCCGGGGCGACGCCCCGGGGCAAGGCGCATGCTGCTCCATGGCAGACACTGCGCCGGGGGCGATGGACGCCCCCTCAAGAGGAAGAAAATGAAAAAGATGGATTGGGCAACTTGGAATCAGCCCACGAATTCCGCCGGGTCCATCCCCTTGTCACTGCAGGTGACGGAGAAGTGGACATGGGGCTCCAGGGCCTTCTCGGTGAGGGCCGTCTGGCCCACTGTCCCGATGACGTCGCCGCAGGAGACGATGTCCCCGGCAGCCACGGCTGTCTCTTCAGACAGGCTGGAATAGGTGGTGACATAGCCGCCGGAGTGCCGGATTACCACAGTGGTTCCCATCAGGTCGTCGTTGTACACGGTGTAAACCGTGCCGTCAGCGGCAGCCTTGACTTCTGTCCCGGCGGTGGCAGCCAGGTCCACACCGTTGTGCACCCGCCAGTCCCGGGTGGTCTCGTTATAGGCCAAGCGGTCCATGGCATAGGCTGCTGCGGTCTCTCCCTCCACCGGCCACATGGTCTTGGTCGGCTTGGTGTCGGTGGGCTCTGTGGGGGTGGTGGACTCGCCGGTTTCCGTGGGTTGCTTCCCCGGTGTGGTCCCGATGGCGGGCACCAGTTCATCCCCGGCTCCATCAGGCCCGGCGGGCGTGGTGGTCTTGGGGTCGGCATCCGACGGCGTGGTCATATTTGCCGTCAGACTGTCCGGTGTCTTGGGCTGGGCGGATTGGTAGTACACATAGCCGGAGATCCCGATGGCTGCCGCGCACAGGATCAGGGCTATGTAGTAGCCCTTTCCTTTGAGGCTTTGCCAAAAGCCCCGGTTTTGCTTGTCGTTGTTCATTTCAAGCACCTCCGAAGACCAGTATGCCCGATTCCCCGGAAGCTAAACCCAGTGGGCGAAAAATTTTCCATCTTGCAGGACCGCGTCTTTTGCAGTAAGATAGAGACTGAGAAATTTTCGAATTGAGTGGAGGAAATCATGCTGTTTGACACCCATGCCCATCTGGACGACCGCCGGTTTGACCCGGACCGGGAGGCCCTTCTGGCCCGGCTGCCGGAGCAGGGAATCGGGCTTCTCATGAATCCCGGCTGTGATCTGCCCTCTTCCCGGGCCGCCGCCAGTCTGGCCCTGGCCCATCCCTGGATTTACGCCGCCGTAGGCTCCCACCCCGACGCCGCAGATCAAATGGGGGAGGATGTGCTGGACGCATACCGGCAGCTGGTCCAAGAAAACCCCAAGGTCAAGGCCATTGGAGAGATCGGCCTGGATTACCACTATGAGGATGTACCCTGGCAGCAGCAAATCCTCTGCTTCCGTGCCCAAATGGCCCTGGCCCGGGAGCTGGATCTGCCGGTCATCGTTCACGAGCGGGAGGCTCATGAGGACGCGCTGGAAATCCTGGCGGAGTTTCCCCAGGTGACCGGGGTGTTCCACTGTTACTCCGGCTCGGCGGAAATGGCCAAGCTCCTGGTGTCCAAGGGCTGGTACATTGGGTTCACCGGAGTCATCACCTTTAAAAACGCCCGAAAATTGGTGGAAACCGCCCTGTCCATCCCCCTGGACCGGATGGTGATTGAAACCGACTGCCCCTATATGGCGCCGGAGCCCTTCCGGGGCCGCCGGAACGACCCGGGATATCTCTATCGCATGGCCGAACGCCTGGCGGAGCTCCGGGGGGTCACACCGGAAGAAATGCAGAACACCACCCTGGAAAACGGGAAACGGCTGTATCGCCTGAACTAGGAGGCCCTATGCTCATTCAAAACCGGATTTACACCGCCACCATCACAGATTACACCATCCAGGGCCAGGGAATTGCCCATGTGGAGGGCTGCGCCGTCTTCATCCCCAATGCCATCGCCGGGGAGGTCTGTGAAATCCAGATCACAAAGGCCGCCAAAACCTGGGCCGCCGGGCGAATCCGCCGGATTCTGGAGGTCTCCCCCCACCGGGTGAACCGGGCCTGTCCCCAGAGCAAGCTCTGCGGCGGCTGCGCCTTCCAGCATATGGATTACCAGGAGGAATGCCGGCTAAAGGCCGAACGGGTCCGCCAGGCCTTGAACCGCCTGGGCGGAGAGGCCCTGAAAACCATGGACCTTCTGCCCGCGCCAGAGACGCGCCGCTATCGGAACAAGGCCCAGTACCCGGTGGCCCAGGAGAAACAACGGGCCATGGCGGGCTTCTACCGGGAGGGGACCCATCAGGTGGTGTCCTGCCCCCAGTGCGGCATCCTGGCCCCGGAAATGGATGCTGTCCGGGATGCGGTGGTGGATTATATGAATCAATACCGGGTCAGCGCCTATGACGAGGGCTCCGGAACCGGCCTGGTCCGCCACATCTACGTGCGCAAGGGTTGGGTTTCCGGGCAGCTGCTGGTGTGTCTGGTGGTGAATGGAACCCGACTGCCCCGGCAGGAGGCCCTGCTGGAGCGGCTGCAACGTATCCCCGGCTTTGCCACCCTGGTGCTGTCTGTCCACCAGAAGCCGGGCAACGCCGTTTTGGGGAACACCTTCCACACCCTGTATGGCCCAGGCTGGATTGAGGATACTTTGTGCGGCCTCACCTTCCGCCTGTCCCCCCGGTCCTTTTACCAGGTGAACCACGACCAGGCGGAGCGGCTGTATGAGCTGGCCATCGCTGGCGCAGGGATTCAGAAAACCGACGTCGTTCTGGATCTGTACTGCGGCGTGGGCACCATCACCCTGGCCATGGCGAAAGCCGCAGGCCGGGTCATCGGCGTAGAGGTGGAACCCCAGGCCGTAGCCGACGCCCAGGACAACGCCCGGCGCAATGGCGTCCAAAACGCCGAATTCTTTTGCGGTGACGCCGGCCAGGCCGCCCTGTCCCTCCGGGAGCAGGGCCTCACCCCGGACGTGGTGGTGGTAGACCCACCCCGCAAAGGCCTCAGCCCCGACGTGATTCAAGCCCTAGCCCAAATGTCCCCCCGCAAAATTGTCTACATCTCCTGCGATCCAGCCACATTGGCCCGGGATGTGGCGCTGCTTAAGGAGAGGAACTTTCAACTCTTGGGTGCAAGGGCTGTGGACATGTTCCCAAGATGCGCCCATGTGGAAACGGTCGCCTGGCTTTCCATGGGGGAAATCGGAGAAAGCACCCGCGGGAAACAGCGAAACTTTGATTGTTGAGGTTTGAAAAGTATATGGAAATCAGGGCATATCAGACATACAACGAAGGTGAGATTCTGAGCCTGTACAACAGTGTAGGATGGACTGCATACACAGCCCACCCGGAAGTGCTGCATAAGGGATTTGACCATTCCCTGCTGACGCTGGCTGCGTATGAAGGCGAGCAGCTCTTGGGGATCATCCGTGTGGTTGGCGATGGCTATACCATCGTCTTTGTGCAGGATCTTCTGGTGTTTCCGGAGCATCAGCGGAAAGGCATCGGATCTGCATTGCTGCAAGCGGTTCTGAATCAATACAGGCATGTGCGGCAGATTGAATTGGCCACGGATCGTACCCAGAAAACGATTGCATTTTACAAGTCCATGGGGTTCCAGGAAATGTCGGAAGTTGGATGTTGCGGCTTTATTAGGGTTTGACATACAATGATTTTAAAATTGCACCGGCTTTGGCTCAGAAGCTCACCACAATTTTTGCCCTGTCCCTAACTTTAACGAGGGTATGGCTGGGATGGAAAGACACCGGCACAATCATACTGATCTTGGTCGCTAACCGACCAAGATAGCGACCAAGTCACCGACCAAGTTCATCTTCTCTTTTGGTAAGAGCTTTCAGAAGCATCCTGTAGGGAACGGTCTTGACCGTTCCGCTGGTACAAGCATATGGAATAGCAGGCCAAACTTTGAAAGGGAATCTATGATGAAACTACCCCAACGCAAACTGCAGCGGCTCAAAGGTTTTGATTATGCCAGCGCAAATTGCTATTTTGTCACCATATGCACATATAAAAGGCGATGTATCTTTGGAAAGCCAGGACAGTTGAACCTGTTTGTACAAATCGCAGAAAAAGAATTGTGTGACATTTCCGGTCATTTTCAAAGTGCAACTGTGGATAAGTTCATAGTTATGCCAAATCATCTACATGTGATGATCATTTTAGGCAGCGCGGCAGCGGAACGGTCAAGACCGTTCCCTACGCTATCGTCTATCATTGGGCTGTATAAATCGGGGGTTTCCAGAGAAATCCACCGGATTCAGCCAGAGCTTTTGGTCTGGCAACCATCGTTCCATGACCACATCATTCGAGGCGAAGAAGACTACCTGCGAATTTGGGAATACATTGACGAAAACCCGGCCAAATGGGAGCTGGACCGATATTATACGAAGGGATGATTGGCTATGACAAGTCCATCTGAGCAAGACCTCAACAGAAAAACACGGGCGCTAAAAAGTATTTTAAAAAACTACCAGCAGGCGGAAGAATCCATTGTAAAGCAGCTTTACATGGAGCATACCTTACACGGCGGGACGGTTGGGTCCATGCGGGAAGATGTTTGGAAGGGGCTGTTTGAGATGATTTTGCCCAAGAAATTCGTCATTGAGCAGTCAGTTTTTATCATCGATTCCCAAGAAGGGATTTCCCACGAGGTAGACCTGGCGATTGTGGACGAGACATATACCCCATATATCTTTCACTACGGAAGGTTGAAGTTTATCCCCATTGAGGCAGTGGCTGCTGTGGTAGAATGTAAGAGTCAGAGCCTTTCAGAGGATGGGCTCAAAACATGGTGCGAGAGTATCGTATCTTTGAAGACAGCAGATGAGTCGATTGCAAGGACGGCTTCCGGGGTTGCTACAGCAGCTGTCCCAACGCAAAAAAGCACACGACCCATACGGGTATTATGCGCACTCGCCCCAACCATTAGCACTGAGATACAGAAAATGTTTGATTTTGTTCTTACGGCAGATGATAACCCCTCGCGCATTGATGTTTGGGAAAATGAAACATACGGCAACCTTTTTTCGTGGTATGAAACCCTAAATTTTTATGGGCAGGCGGAGGCACTGCAGGCACTTCAGCAAGAGGAGAAAAGAGGCGAATTGAGAGTAGCGCTAAGGGAGCTCAAGGAAATATCTATACAATCCTACAAAATATACGGCCAAGATCACAAAAACATCTCCCTCCTCTCCTTCAACTTCCAATTCAACCAACTCCTGATGCTCATCAACAACCCCATGCTGTTCCCCCATCGAGCATATGTAAAGATGTTTCAGGACCATGTACAAGAAGGGCTGACGGATTGAGTGTCTCTCAAGAAACACATGGCCTTGCGCCGTGAAAGAGGTGTTTACCATAGAAACCAACAACCAAAACCGGGCCCTCATCGCCATGAGTGGCGGAGTGGACAGCTCCGTAGCGGCCTATCTCATGAAGCAGGCGGGGTATGAATGCGTGGGAGCCACCATGCGGCTGTATGAAAATGAGGACGTGGCCACACTCCGCACCGGAACCTGCTGTTCCCTGGAGGATGTGGAGGATGCCCGGACGGTGGCAGCCCGGTTGGGGATGCCCTACTACGTGTTCAACTTCAAAGAAGACTTCGGTCGGCAGGTCATGGACCGGTTTGTAGCGGCTTATGAGGGGGGCTGTACCCCTAATCCCTGCATTGACTGCAACCGCTACCTGAAATTCGACCGGATGTACCGTCGGGCCCGGGAATTGGGCATTGGCTACGTGGTGACCGGCCACTATGCCCGGATTCAGCAGAGCGAAACTGGCCGCTGGCTCCTCCTGAAGGGGCCGGATCCTCAGAAGGACCAGAGCTATGTGCTCTACGCCATGACCCAAGAGCAGTTGGCCCACACCCAATTCCCCCTGGGGACCCTTCGCAAGGAGGAAGTTCGGGCCATTGCCGAGGCCCAGGGCTTTGTCAACGCCAAAAAGCACGACAGCCAGGACATCTGTTTTGTCCCCGATGGGGATTACGCCGCCTTCATTCGCCGCCGGACCGGCAGGACCTATCCCGAGGGCAACTTTGTGGACCCAGAGGGCCACATTCTGGGACGGCACAAAGGCATCATCCACTACACCATCGGCCAACGTCGCGGCCTGGGCGTCTCCGGCGGACGGCCCCTGTATGTCAAGGAAATTCGACCAGAGGACAACACCGTGGTACTGGCAGACGACTGCGGCCTGTATGAGCGCACCGCAATCGCCACAGACTTCAACTGGATTGCCCTGGAAGCCCCCGTTTCCCCCATCCGAGTCCAAGCCCGGGCCCGCTACCACCAGCCGGAACAGGCGGCCACCGCCACGGTCCTACCAGATGGACGGGTCCAAGTCACCTTCGACCACCCCCAACGGGCCCTGACCAAAGGACAGGCCATTGTGCTGTATCAGGGGGACGTGGTGCTTGGCGGCGGAACCATTCAGGAGATTCAAACAATGGATACAAGTGCTGTTCAAGGGCTGCCCCTGTAAGGATGGCTCGTGCGCCTTTCGATTTGGATGCAGATTTGCAGAACCGCCTGCCATCTTTACTGGCCAGACAAGCTCACCGCTCTTGACGCAGTCACATTCCAAACAAAAGAAGTGGACGGCAGAATGGCAGTCCTTCATAAATTTGTGCAAAAAGTCCTTTGAAAAATTCGGGCCTTCGTGCTATACTATTCTTGAACTTAATAGGCAATCAACGACACATGCAGCGCATTTGCGCATAAGTCTGATCACGGTAAGGATATGCGGCATGTGTTGGAGGCTAATATGTTTGCAGCACATGCGTTTGCATGTGCTGTTTTTTTGCCTCAAATCAAGGAGGTCTCTATGGAAAAAAGTAATTATCTTGGTACTGAAAAGGTGGGGAAGCTGCTCCGGCAGTTTGCAATCCCCTGCATCTGTTCTCTGATTATCTCATGCCTCTACAACATCGTAGATCAGATTTTTGTCGGTAACGGTGTCGGGTATCTTGGGAACGCCGCTACTGGTGTCATTTTCCCAATCACGGTAGTCGGCTGGGGATTGAGTCTGTTCTTTGGCGATGGAGCCGCTGCCGCATTGAGTGTTTCCCTGGGACGAGGGAAAACGGAGAACATTCACAGAAGCGTTGGCAACGCAATTTTGGGTTCTTTTCTCTCCGGTGTGGTAGTGATTGCCGTTGCGTACTTGTGGGGGGATGGTCTGCTTCGACTGATCGGCGCAACAGACGCCAATCTCCAGATGGCACATGACTATGGTGTGATTATCTTTGCTATGATGCCACTTGCTATGACACAGAACACCTTAGCATCTATCATCCGTGCAGATGGTAGCCCGAAATACGCTATGGCCGCAATGCTCACCGGGGCAATCATCAACATCATCGGTGACCCGATTGCAATTTTTGTGCTGGATATGGGGATCAAAGGCGCGGCCTGGGCTACCATCTTGGGGCAGCTTGTCAGTTTCCTCATTTGTGCTGTTTATTTAGGTCGTTCTAAAACGTTTCGAGTGAAGATCAGTAGCTTCAAGCCCAGCCTGGCCCTTTTGAAGCCGGTCATGGCTTTGGGCACTTCCAGCTTGTTGACCCAGCTTTCTATCGTAACGATCACGGTGGTCAACAATATCCTGTTGGTGAAGTACGGTACACAGTCGGTCTATGGTGCAGACATTCCCTTGGCGGCATTCGTGGTCATTATGAAGCTCTTTCAAATCGTATTGAACATCGCGATCGGCATCGCTGCTGGCGCACAACCGATTGTGGGCTACAATTATGGCGCGAAAAATTATGATCGGGTTCAGAAACTATTGAAACTGATCATCAAGTGGACGGTGATTGTTGGCCTGATCTGTACCATCCTGTTTGAAGTGATCCCCGGTATGTTCATTCGGATGTTCGGCTCGGCAGACGACCCGATCTATTTTGACTTTGCCGTGCAGTGCCTGCGGATTTATCTCTCCCTGATCCTGTTCACCTGTGTTCAGAAAGTTTGTGCTATCTTTTTGCAGTCGATTGGAAAAGCCAAAGCCGCTGCGCCGCTGTCTATTTTGCGGGATGTGCTTCTGATTGTCTTTTCTTGCCTGATCCCAATTGCCTTGGATGTCACTGGAATTTTCTGGGCTGCGCCAATTGCGGACGTGCTGGCGATTCTGGTTACTGCTGCTGTGATGGTTCGCGTATGGAAAGAACTGGCCCACGGAAGCAAGGCCCCATTCGCCCCAGCATAGGCAAAAGAACCCCTGGTCTACTACTTTTCGCCGTAAAAAATAAGGGGTTACAAACGTATATGTAAGTTTCTTCCAAGGGGAAAAACGCTGGTATAGTCCGAAGTTGCAGACTATACCAGCGTTTAAAATTTCCCAAGCAAATGTTATGAAATATTATTTAAAATATTTTACAGCGGATTCGAATAGTTTCATGTCAAACTCACCCGGTACATTTTTATACAGGCCAAAGCCCTTCCGCTCGCTGTGCCCCATTTTGCCCAGGATGCGGCCGTCGGGAGAGGTGATGCCCTCAATGGCATAGATGGAGCCGTTGGGGTTGAAGCGTACGTCGGTGGTGGCGTTTCCCGCCAGGTCCACATATTGGGTGGCAATCTGCCCCCGTGCAGCCAATTGCTTCACCAGGGCTTCCTCTGCCAGGAAGCGACCCTCGCCGTGGGAAATGGGCACGGTGTACACCTCGCCCACCTGGGTGCCCGAGAGCCAGGGACTCAGGTTGGAGGCCACCCGGGTGCGCACCAGGCGGGACTGGTGGCGGCCAATGGCGTTGTAGGTCAGGGTGGGACAATCGGCGTCGGTGTCCAGAATCTTACCATAGGGCAGGAGACCCAGCTTGATGAGGGCCTGGAAGCCGTTGCAAATACCCAGCATCAGACCGTCCCGCTCCTCCAACAGCGCCGTGATCTCTTCCTTAATGGCGGCATTGCGGAAAAAGGCGGTGATGAATTTGGCGGAGCCGTCCGGCTCATCCCCGCCGGAGAAGCCGCCGGGGAGGAAAACCATTTGCGCCTTCTTCAGCTTTCCGGCAAATTCCTCCACACTCTGCGCAATGGCGGCTGCCGTTAGATTCCGGATCACAAAGATCTCTGCTTCCGCGCCTGCGTCCATCATGGCTTTGGCGGAGTCATACTCGCAGTTGGTACCGGGGAACACGGGAATCAGAACCTTCGGCCGGGCGGTTTTTGCCGCCAGGCAGACCCGGGTCTGGGCCTGGAAGGATACGGTCTCCACCGGAACCTGAGCATCCGGGATATTACAGGAATACACCGGCTCCAGCTTCTCTTCGTAGGCCTTCTGCAAGGCCACCCCATCCACGGATTCCCCATGCCAGACAAACCGGCAGTCCGGGCGGATGGTCCCCAGCACCTTGCCCACCGGCTCATGCCCGTCCAGCTCCAGAACAAAGCTGCCATAGGCATAGCCAAACAGATCCTCCATAGTGATCTTCTCATCAAAGTCAAAGCCAAACCCGTTGCCAAAGGCCATTTTCATCACCGCCTCTGCCGGGCCGCCCATGCCAGGGGTGTATGCGGCCACCGCCGCACCGGAGTGCAGGAGCTTGGTCACCAGCCGGAAATGGGCCAGCAGAGACTGGGGATCGGGCAGCCCGGCCTCGTTGTACTGCGGCTGCAGCAGGCAGACGGTGTGACCCGCCGCCTTGAACTCATTGGATACAATGTGCTGTACCTGCTCTGTGGTGACGGCAAAGGACACCAAGGTCGGCGGCACGTCCAGGTCTTCAAAGGTACCGGACATGGAGTCCTTGCCACCAATGGCGGCAATCTTCAGATCCTTTTGGGCCTCGAAGGCGCCCAAAAGGGCTGCCAGGGGCTGGCTCCACCGCTTGGGATCCCGGCCCACCCGCTTGAAATACTCCTGGAAGGTGAGGTATACGTCTTCATAGGCCGCTCCGGTGGCCACCAGTTTGGCAGCAGATTCCACAACGGCCAGGTACGCCCCGTGGTAGGGACTCTTTTCCGTAATGAAGGGGTTATAACCCCAGGACATGAGGGAGCACGTATCGGTGTGTCCCTGCTCCAGACTCACCTTGTGGACCATGGCCTGGATGGGGGTCTGCTGATGCTTGCCGCCGAAGGGCATGAGCACGGTCCCGGCTCCAATGGTGGAGTCAAACCGCTCCGACAGGCCCCGCTTGGAGCAGGTATTCAAATCCGTGGCAACAGCCTGAAAATTCTCCAGGAAGCCGCCGAAGACTGGCTTGGCATAGTCCCCCGGTGCATCCAGTTGAACGGTGATGTGCTTCTCTGCGCCGTTGGAGTTTAGGAACTCCCGGCTCACATCCACAATGGTGTTCCCGTTCCAGTGCATCCGCAGCCGGGGATTCTCCGTCACCGTGGCCACCACCGTGGCTTCCAAGTTTTCCCAGGCAGCCAGTTCCAGGAAGCGGCCCACATCGGAAGCAGCCACCACCACCGCCATCCGCTCCTGGGACTCCGAAATGGCCAGCTCTGTGCCGTCCAGCCCGTCGTATTTCTTGGGCACCCGGTTCAGGTCAATTTCCAGGCCGTCAGCCAGCTCGCCAATGGCCACAGACACGCCGCCCGCGCCAAAGTCGTTGCACCGCTTGATCATCCGGGTGGCTTCCCCGTTGCGGAACAGACGCTGAAGCTTCCGCTCTTCGGGAGCGTTGCCCTTTTGCACTTCCGCACCGCAAGATTCCAGGGAGTGCAGGTTATGGCTCTTGGAAGAGCCGGTTGCGCCGCCGCAGCCGTCCCGGCCCGTGCGTCCACCCAGGAGAATCACCTGATCCCCTGGCTGGGGGCATTCCCGGCGCACATTCTTCTCCGGCACGGCGGCAATTACTGCGCCAATTTCCATCCGCTTGGCCGCATAGCCCGGGTGGTAGAGCTCATCCACCATGCCTGTGGCCAGGCCAATTTGGTTGCCGTAAGAGGAATAGCCCGCCGCCGCCGTGGTCACCAGCTTCCGCTGGGGCAGTTTGCCAGGCAGGGTCTCCGACACCGGCGTCAAGGGGTCCGCCGCGCCGGTGACCCGCATAGCCCCATATACATAGGCCCGGCTGGCCAGGGGGTCTCGGATGGCTCCTCCAATGCAGGTAGCCGCGCCGCCGAAAGGCTCAATCTCCGTGGGGTGGTTGTGGGTTTCATTTTTAAAGAGCAGGAGCCAGGGCTCCTCTTTCCCGTCTACGGTGACGGTCATGTGGACGGTGCAGGCGTTGATCTCCTCGCTCTCGTCCAGCTTGGACAAAAGGCCCTGCTTGTGCAAATACTTGGCTGCCAGGGTCCCAATGTCCATGAGATTCACCGGCTTGGTGCGGCCCAGCTCCCGGCGGGTGGCCAGGTAGTCTTCATAAGCCTTTTGCAGCAGGGGATCGGAAAACTGCACGGCGTCGATGGTGGTGAGGAAGGTGGTGTGGCGGCAGTGATCGGACCAATAGGTGTCGATCATGCGAATTTCCGTGATGGTGGGGCAACGGCCCTCTTGGCGGAAATAGGTCTGGCAGAAGGCGATGTCGTCCAGATCCATGGCCAGCCCCAGAGTCTTCACAAGATTCTCCAGGCCCTCCCGGTCCAGGTCCAAAAAGCCCTCCAAGGTCTTGACCGTCTCGGGAATGGGGTACTCCACCCGGAGGGTCTCCGGCTTGGCCATAGCAGCCTCCCGGGCCTCCACCGGATTGATCACATACTTCTTGACCGCCTCCACTTCCTCTTCTGTGAGGGCGCCCTCCAGAACATACACCTTTGCCGTGCGCACCAACGGCCGCTCTCCTTGAGAGATGATCTGAATGCACTGGGCGGCAGAGTCGGCCCGCTGGTCAAACTGACCGGGGAGATACTCTGTGGCAAAGACCGCCCCGTGGGCTTCCATGGTCTCGGAAGCCACGTCCAACTGAGGCTCTGAAAATACTGTCTTTACAGCGTAGTCAAACAGATCCTTTTCAATGTGTTCCACATCGTAGCGGTTGATGATCCGGACCCCGGTCAGGCTCCGGATTTGCAGAAGTTCCCGGACCTCGTGGCACAAATCCGCCGCTTCCTTGGCCAGTTCCTTCTTTTTTTCTACGTAAACTCGATAAACCATAGGGTTTCCTCCCTTTTGCCACAAATTAAACTGGGGCTTGCAGGGCCCGGGCGCCGATGTCGCTTCTGCGGTAGACGTTGTCGAATTGTACTTCCCCGGCCAAACGGTAGGCCTCTGCAATGGCCCGCTCCAGGGTGTCGGCCACAGCGGTGGTGCCGGTGACCCGGCCTCCGGAGGTGACCAGCGTCCCGTCTACCAGCTTGGCCCCGGCCACGTAGGTGTGGGCGGCGGCCTCCGGCGTCATCGTGATGGGAAAGCCCTTTTCATAGGACTGGGGATACCCCCGGGAGGCGTTGATGACACAGCAGGCAAACCCATCTGAGAACTTCACTTCCGTCTCAGCCAGCGTGCCGGCAGTGGTGGCCTGCATCGCAGTCAGAAGGTCCGATTCCATCAGGGGCAACACCACCTGGGTCTCCGGGTCGCCAAACCGGCAGTTGTACTCAATGACCTTGGGCCCGTCCTTGGTCAGCATCAGGCCAAAATACAAACATCCCGTGAAGGGCCGCCCCTCTGCGGCCATGGCCCGGATGGTGGGCAGGAAGATCTCCTCCATACACTCCAGGGCCACTTGCGGGGTGTAATAGGGGTTGGGGGCCACGGCGCCCATACCGCCGGTGTTGAGTCCTTCATCTCCATCCAGGGCCCGTTTGTGATCCATAGAGGAGACCATAGGCTTCACGGTTTTGCCATCCGTAAAGGCCAGCACAGAAACCTCTGGGCCTTCTAGGAATTCCTCAATGACTACGGTGGAGCCGCTTTTGCCGAATTTGGCGTTTGCCATCATATCGGTGACTGCACCTATGGCCTCCTCCCGGGTCTGGCAGATGAGGACGCCCTTCCCCAGGGCCAGGCCGTCGGCCTTGACCACCAGGGGAAGCGGCTGCGCCTGGACGTAGTCCAGCGCCGCCTGCAAATCAGAGAAGGTCTCATACCGAGCGGTGGGAATGTGGTACTTTTTCATCAGGTCCTTGGCAAAGGCCTTGCTGCCCTCCAGGATAGCGGCGTTTTGCTTGGGTCCAAAGCAGGGTACCCCAATTTCATTCAGCCGGTCCACACAGCCCAGAACCAGGGGATCGTCCGGGGTGACCACGGCATAATCCACAGGATGCTCTTTGGCAAACTGCACAATGCCGTCCAGGTCCGTAGCGCCGATGGGCACACAGGTGGCGTCCGCAGAGATACCGCCGTTGCCGGGCAGGGCAAAAATCTCTGTGACGGCAGGGTTTTCTTTTAATTTCTTGATGATGGCGTGTTCCCGGCCGCCACCGCCAACCACTAAAATCTTCATGCTGCCCTCCCGATGGTTTAATGGTGGAACAGCCGCATTCCAGTAAAGGCCATAACCATGTCGTTCTTGTCGCATTCTTCGATGACCAGGTCATCCCGAATGGAACCGCCGGGCTGGGCCACATAGCGGACGCCGGACTTGAGGGCCCGCTTGATGTTGTCCGGGAAGGGGAAGAAGGCATCCGAGCCCAGGGAGACGTTCTGCCGGGCGGCCAGGAATTCCCGTTTCTCCTCCTCGGTCAGGGGCTCCGGACGCTGGGTAAAGTAGTTCTGCCAAATGCCCTCGGCGCAGACGTCCTCTTCGTTGCCGTTGATATAGCCGTCAATCACATTGTCCCGGTTGGGCCGGCCCAGATCCGGCTTGAAGGGCAGGGCCAGGGTCTTGGGGTGCTGCCGCAGGAACCAGGTGTCGGCCTTGGAGCCTGCCAGACGGGTGCAGTGAATCCGGGACTGCTGTCCCGCACCCACGCCAATGGCCTGGCCGTCATAGGCAAAGCAGACGGAGTTGGACTGGGTGTATTTGAGGGTGATGAGGGAGACAATCAGGTCCCGTTTTGCGCCTTCGGGCAGGTCCTTGTTCTGGGTGACGATGTGGTTCAGGAGCTCCCCGTCAATTTTGAAGTTGTTCCGCCCCTGCTGGAAGGTGACGCCATAGACCTGCTTCTCCTCCTGCTGGGCGGGGACGTAATCCGGGTCAATGGCCACCACATTGTAGCTGCCCTTCCGCTTGGTCTTCAGGATTTCCAGAGCTTCCTCGCTGTAGCCGGGGGCAATGACGCCGTCGGACACCTCCCGGGCAATGAGGGAAGCGGTAAGCGCGTCGCAGGGATCGGACAGGGCCACCCAGTCCCCAAAGGAGCACATCCGGTCGGTGCCACGGGCCCGGGCATAGGCGCAGGCCAGAGGATTTTCATCCAGGCCCTTCACGTCCTCCACAAAGCAGGCCTTCTTCAACTCCTCCGGCAGAGGCAGGCCCACAGCGGCAGAGGTGGGAGACACATGCTTAAAGGAAGTGGCGCAGGGAAGGCCTGTGGCCGCCTTCAGCTCCTTGACCAGCTGATAGGAGTTCAGGGCGTCCAGGAAATTGATATAGCCGGGCCGTCCGTTCAGGATGGTCACAGGCAGCTCGCTGCCGTCGGTCATATAGATCTTGGCAGGCTTCTGGTTGGGATTACAGCCGTATTTCAATTCAAATTCTTTCATGGTTTATACCCTCAATTCTGCGGTTAGATTTTCGTTTCCATACTGCTCCAGGAGGGGCTGTACCACATCCCGGAGGAATTCCGTCACCTGACTGCCGGAGCGGCCGGTGTAGGCCCTGGGGTCCAGCTGCTCCAGGATTTCCGCCTTGGTCAGGGGGAACATGGGGTCTGCTGCAATGCGGTCGATGAGGTCATTTTGCCCGCCCTCCAGCTTCACCCGGGCGGCGGCGGCGTGAGAGTGGACCCGCAGCGCTTCATGCAGCTCCTGCCGGTTGCCCCCCCGCTTCACAGACTCCATCATGATGTTTTCTGTGGCCATAAAGGGCAGCTTCTCCATCACCCGGCGCTCTACCACCTTGTCATTCACCACCAGACCGGAGGAGACGTTCATATAAATGTTCAAAATGGCATCCACCGCCAGGAAGGCCTCCGCCACGGAGATCCGTTTGTTGGCCGAGTCGTCCAGGGTGCGCTCAAACCACTGGGTTCCGGCGGTGAGACCGGGGTTCAGACTGTCGCAGATCACATACCGGGCCAGGGCGCAGATGCGCTCAGAGCGCATGGGGTTGCGCTTATAGGGCATGGCGGAGGAGCCGATCTGGTTCTTTTCAAAGGGCTCCTCCATCTCCTCAAAGGACTGCAAAATCCGCAGGTCATTGGCAAACTTCATGGCGCTCTGGGCAATGCCAGACAGCGCCCCCAGGAAATAGGCGTCCACCTTCCGGGAATAAGTCTGGCCCGACACCGGAACCACCCCGGCAAAGCCCATGTCCCCGGCAATGAGCCGCTCCATTTCCTTAATTTTCTCCTCGTCCCCCTCGAACAGCTCCATAAAGGAGGCTTGGGTGCCGGTGGTTCCCTTGGAGCCTAGGAGCTTCAGGTTGGACAGCTGATACGCCAGATTTTCCATATCCTGGGTCAGCTCATAGATCCACAGGGTGGCCCGCTTGCCCACGGTGGTGAGCTGGGCGGGCTGGAGGTGGGTATAGCCCAGGCAGGGCTGATCCCTGTGGGCATCGGCAAAGGAAGCCAGGTTTTTCACCACCTGGGCGCACTTTTGCAGCGTCAGGCGACTGGCCTCCCGGAGGATTACCACATCGGTGTTGTCCCCCACATAGCAGCTGGTCGCCCCCAGGTGGATGATCCCCGCCGCCTTGGGGCACTGCTGCCCATAGGCGTAGACGTGGCTCATCACATCGTGGCGCACCAAACGCTCCCGCTCCTCGGCCACGGCGTAATTGATGTCGTCTTTGTGTGCTTCCAGCTCTGCAATCTGCTCCTCTGTAATCTCCAGCCCCAGCTGCCGCTCCGCCTTGGCCAACGCAATCCACAGCCGCCGCCAGGTGCGGAATTTAAAATTCTCCGAGAAAATATGCTGCATCTCAGCACTGGCATACCGGGTGGACAGAGGAGAAATATAGGCGTCATGATTTCGTTCCATACCATAACCTCGCTCTCTCAAACTGATTGCGTGTTCCGTTCTATGGTTATGTGGCCTACCTTCTCGTAGGGGCGGACCCATGTGTCCGCCCGTCTCCAGCCTCCATAAGTCCATGCTTCACGGCCCATCGCAAAGGATTCTCTTGAATATAGGCACCGACTTCCTCAAAGTCCCTCTGGTTCCGAATCACATGGTCATAATATCCCCTCTGCCACAGCCTTTTTGCAAAAGGCGGAAATCCATTTGCTTTCACGCCACGAATATAGGCATTTGTCGTTTGGGTTTTCAGCCACTGTATCATTTGAGGTAGGTTGGCATCCTCTTCCCGCTCTGGTCCTCGCAAGAGGATATGCACGTGGTCCGGCATCACAACGGATGCAATCAATTGAACCCCTTGAAATCTTTCCTCCAGCTTCTCGACCCATTGGGCCACCATCTGTCCAGGCGGGCTCGGGCGGACACATGGGTCCGCCCCTACGGACAGAACTTGAACGCTTCCCAAAAGGGGGAGCCGATTCTGCGTGCAAAATGTGACAAAATAGACATATGCTCCGGCATAGGCAAAGTCGGCAAGGCGCAGGTTATGTCGCTGCTGCATTACTGCCCGCAATGCCGGTTTACAATCCGGCTTTCCGTCTCTCCAGTCTCCAAGTTGACAAAGGCCGTATACAGCGAAACCTTGTTGTCCCCGTTCAGGCTCTCCCAGATGGCCTGGGTGAACTGGTCCAGGGTTCCCGTGATGGCCACCGGCCGGGGTTCGCCGCAGAAGGAGGGCAGGGGCGCGCCGTCAGATTCATAGGTGTGGATCAGGTGCCCCATCCCCGCCTTGGGGGCGTCAAAGGTAAAGTAATTCCGGACGCAGCAGCTGGGGTCGCCCTGCAGGGACTTCAGGATGCTGAGGACATAAGAGCCGCAGGGGAACAGAATGCCGGAAATCCTGGGTGTGTAGTTGGGGCCGTCGGGCTCAAACTCCCGGGTATTGAGGGCCTCCACATAGCTCTCCCCCTCCAGCATAAAGTCCCGGAGGGTATCGGTCTGGTCGCCATTGGTGACGATGGTGGTGACGCCGTCCTCATCGGCAATCCGGCGGACCGGATGATAGATGATGAGGGAAGGGTCTGTCATTTTGGCCGGATCAAAGGCCTGGGTCCGGATGCCGTCTTCGGTCTCCACAAAGATCCGGTTCCGGCTGTTTTCGCTGCGTCCCATGATGAAATAGGCGATGACGGCAGACTTCCCGTCCTCGCTCCGGCCCAGGAGCACGCCCCGGCCGGGATAGGAATTGCCCTGTAAGAGGGCGGACAGATCGTACATGATAGACCTCCTGATTATGTGAATTCCGGCGTGTCATCGCGCCGCAAGCTGCTGGGCAACCAGCTCCGCCGCCTGGGGCAGGAGGATCCACTCCGCCTGCTCCATCACCCGGCGTTGCAGGGTTTCCGGGGTATCTCCGGGCAGAACCTCCACCGCCTTTTGCAGGACAATGGGGCCCCCATCGGGGATCTCGTTGACCATGTGCACCGTGGCCCCCGTCACCTTCACGCCCCGGGCCAGGGCGGCCTCATGCACACGCAGGCCATAGTACCCGGCCCCGCAGAAGGCGGGAATCAAGCTGGGATGCACATTTAAAATTCGGTTGGGCCACTTGGCCGTAAACGTCTGGGACAGGATGCTCATAAACCCTGCCAAAATGATCATATCCACCCCGTCCAGCTCCAGGATCCCCTGAAGCCGCTGCTCAAAGGCAGCCTGGGAGCCGCATTCCTGCTTGCTCACCACTGCGGCAGGGACCCCGGCCTTCTTGGCCCGCTCCAGGGCATAGGCGCCGGGCTTGTTGGATACCACCAGGACAATCTCCCCATGGGGGATCCTTCCAGCGGCTTCGGCGTCCAGGAGCGCCTGGAGGTTGGTGCCGCCGCCGGAGACCAAAACTGCAATCCTCGTCTTCATTCCAGAATCACCTGATCCTGAGATGCAACGATTTCGCCCATCACATAGGCGTCTTCGCCGTTCGCCCGCAGAATCTCCAGGGCGGTTTCCGCGTCTTCCTTGGCCACAATGACGCTCATGCCCACACCCATGTTGAAGGTGTTGAACATATCCCGCTCCGGAATGTTCCCGGTCTTGGCGATGAGGTCAAAAATGGGCAGCACCCGGATGGCGCTTCTCTGGATCTTCGCGCCCAGGCCCTGGGGAATGGCACGGGGAATGTTTTCAAAGAAGCCGCCGCCTGTGATGTGGCTGACGCCCTTCACCCGCACCTGGTCAAAGAGGGCCAGCATGGGCTTCACATAAATTTTCGTCGGGGTGAGCAGCGTCTCCCCAATGGACTTGCCTCCCAGATCCTCCCGGGGCGTCTTCAATTCTGGATTCTTCTCCACGTCGAATACCTTCCGCACCAGGGAGAAGCCGTTGGAGTGGACGCCGGAGGAGGGCAGGGCCAAAATCACATCCCCGGGGATCATGGTGCTGTGGTCCACAATCTTCTTCTTGTCCACCATCCCCACGGAGAATCCGGCCAGGTCATACTCGTCTTCCGGGTAGAAGCCGGGCATTTCCGCCGTCTCGCCGCCAATGAGGGCGGAGCCCGCCTGGACGCAGCCCTCGGCCACGCCAGACACCAGCTCGGCAATCCGCTCCGGCACATTTTTGCCGCAGGCGATGTAGTCCAGGAAAAACAGGGGCTTGGCGCCGCAGCAAATCACATCGTTGACACACATGGCCACGCAGTCGATGCCCACGGTGTCATGCTTGTCCATGAGGAAGGCCAGGCGGAGCTTGGTGCCCACACCGTCTGTGCCGGAGACCAGCACCGGCTCCTCATATCCCTTGAGATTCAGTCCGAAGAGGCCGCCGAAGCCGCCGATGTCGTCCAGGCAGCCCTGGTTCTTGGTCCGGGCAATGTGGGTTTTCATCAGCTCCACCGCCCGGTAGCCGGCGGTGATGTCCACACCGGCCGCCTTGTAGCTTTCGGAATAGCTTTTTTCGTTCATGCCTTTGGCTCCTTTTCCGAGAGTTTCCGCTCAAAGCGGAGTTTTCTGGTATGTTCCGGGACCTGGGTGGGGTAGCAGCCGCTGAAGCAGGCGGTACAGAATCCGCCGCCGTGCTCTGCCAGTTTCTGTACGTTTTCCACACTGAGGTACCCCAGAGAGTCGGCTCCGATGATCTGGCAGATCTCTTCCCGGGTGTGATGGACCGCAATGAGGGAGTCCCGGGAGTCAATGTCCGTGCCATAATAGCAGGGATTCAGGAAGGGGGGCGCGGAGATCCGCAGATGTACCTGGGTAGCGCCAGCCTCCCGCAGCAGCTTCACAATGCGGGCGGCTGTGGTGCCCCGGACGATGGAGTCGTCAATGAGAACCACCCGCTTGCCCTTCACCGTGGCGGACACGGGATTCAGCTTGATCCGAACCTTGTTTTCCCGATTTTTCTGACCTGGGGCAATGAAGGTCCGGCCGATGTACTTATTTTTAATCATGCCCACGCCATAGGGGATGCCAGAGGCCTGGGCAAAACCAATGGCTGCGTCAATGCCGGAATCCGGCACGCCCACCACCACATCGGCCTCCACCGGATGCTCCAGCGCCAGGAACATCCCCGCCCTGCGGCGGGCATTGTGCACGGAGCTGCCATCCATCACCGAGTCCGGCCGGGCAAAGTAGATGTATTCAAAGACACACATGCTCCGGTCCGCCTGGCCGCAGTGGGTGCGGATGGAGCGCACCTCGTCCCCATCAAACACCACAATCTCCCCAGGCTCCACATCCCGGACGAAGGCCGCACCGGCGGCGTCCAGGGCGCAGCTCTCGGAAGCGACGATGTACGTGCCGTCGGCGGTCCGCCCGTAGCACAGGGGGCGGAAGCCCCGGGGATCCCGGACCGCCATCAGCTTGGTGGCGGACATGACCACCAGAGAGTATGCCCCCTGGAGCTTGTCCATGGCCCGGTCCACCGCCTCCTCAATGGAAGAAGCGGACAGGCGCTCTTTGGTAATCACATAGGAGATGACCTCTGTGTCAGAGGTGCTGTGGAAAATGGAACCGGTGAGCTCCAGCTCCTCCCGCAGGGCATAGGAATTGACCAGATTCCCGTTGTGGACCAGGGCCAGCGACCCTTTACAGTGGTTTACCACAATGGGCTGGGCATTATTCCGGTCTGTAACGCCGGTGGTCCCATAGCGCACATGACCCACTGCCATGTTCCCCTGCCCCAGCCGGGCCAAAACTTCCGGGGTAAACACCTCTTCCACCAGGCCCAGGTCTTTGTGGGCCGCAATGACGCCGTCGTTGCACACGGCAATGCCGCAGCTCTCCTGCCCCCGGTGCTGCAGGGCAAAGAGGCCGTAATAGCTGGTGGCGGCGACCTCCTGGTTCTCCTTACCATAGATGCCGAAGACGCCGCATTCCTCTCTCAGCTTTCCCATCGGTTGGGTACCCTCCTTATCATATGAAACCGGCTGGTCCTCATTCTTTCCCGGTCCAGCAGTAGGTGCAGACCCGGTCCCGGTCCAGGCCGATGGCTTCCAGCAAGCCGTCCAGAGACTGATAGCCCAGGGAGTCGAAGCCCATCTTCTGGCAGATGGATTTCAGGAGGCACTGGCCCCGCTCCGTTCTGCTGTCTGCATATTCCTCCAGATGCTGCTGACCTTCGTCTCCCTCCAGCTCTTGGACTACGCGCCGGGCCAAAAGCTCCATATCCGAGTTACTGGCGGAGAAGTTCAGGTATTTGCAGCCGTACATAATGGGTGGGCAGGCGGACCGCATGTGGACCTCCTTGGCTCCGCTTTCATACAGGAATTCCACCGTCTCCCGCAGCTGGGTGCCCCGGACGATGGAGTCGTCCACAAACAGCAGCTTCTTGTCCTGGATCAGCTCCGGCACCGGAATCTGCTTCATTTTGGCCACCTGATTCCGGACGTTCTGGTTGGAGGGCATAAACGACCGGGGCCAGGTGGGCGTATATTTCACAAAGGGGCGGGCAAAGGGCTTCTGGCTCTGGTTGGAGTAGCCAATGGCATGGGGCAAACCGGAATCCGGCACCCCGGCCACATAGTCCACCTCCGGCAGGGTCCCCCGCTCCATCTCGTCCCGGGCCATGATCTGGCCGTTGCGGTAGCGCATGACCTCCACGTTTTTCCCCTCGTAGTTGGAGTTGGGATAGCCATAGTAGGTCCACAGGAAGGCGCAGATTTTCATCTTCTCCCCTGGGGCCGCCAGCTGCTCCACGCCCTCTGGCGTCACCCGGACAATCTCTCCGGGGCCCAATTCGTAGTGGTCCGCATAGCCCAGCTTGTGATACGCAAAGGACTCGAAGGACACGCAGCAACCCTCGTCTCCCTTGCCCACCAGGATGGGCAGACGGCCCACCCCGTCCCGGGCGGCCAAGATGCCCTCCGGCGTCAGCAGCAGGATGGTGGCCGAGCCGTCGATGAGCTCCTGGGCGTGGCGAATGCCCTCCACCAGGGTCTCCTTTTGGCTGATGAGGGCCGCCACCAGCTCTGTCTGGTTCACTTTGCCGCTGCTCATGGCCATAAACTGATGGCCGTGATCGGAGAAGCAGGTGTCGACCAACGCTTCGGCATTGTTGATGATGCCCACAAAGGCAATGGCATACAGGCCCAGGTGGGACCGGACCAGCAGGGGCTGGGGGTCCGTGTCACTGATACAGCCGATGCCGCTGCAGCCCCGGAAAGCCTCGATATCCTTTTCAAATTTGGTGCGGAAGGGGGTGTTCTCAATGTTGTGAATCTGCCGCTGGAACCCCCGCTCCTGATCGTAGATCACCATGCCGCCCCGGCGGGTGCCCAAGTGGGAATGGTAATCCGCCCCAAAGAAAATATCCAGTACGCAGTCCCGCCGGGAGACTGCTCCAAAAAATCCTCCCAAACTGGTCCTCCTTTATTCGCCCATCAGGCGGCGCATAACCTCCTGGTAGGCCTCTTCCACGCCGCCCAGATCCCGGCGGAAGCGGTCCTTGTCCAGCTTTTCGTGGGTCTTGCTGTCCCAGAGGCGGCAGGTGTCGGGAGAAATCTCATCGGCCAGGACAATGGCGCCGTCGGACAGGCGGCCAAACTCCAGCTTGAAGTCCACCAGCTCAATGCCCAGGCCCAGGAAATAGGCCTTCAGCACCTCGTTCACCCGGAAGGCCAGGGTCTTGATGGTTTCGATTTCTTCCCGGGTGGCCAGCTTCAGGGCCAGGGCGTGATAGCTGTTGATCAGGGGATCGCCCAGGTCGTCATTTTTATAGGAGAACTCAATGGTGGGCTCGTCAAATACAATGCCCTCCTCCACACCGTAGCGCTTGGCAAAAGAACCGGCGGAGATGTTGCGGATGATGACCTCCAGGGGAACAATGCTCACCTTCTTCACCACAGTCTCCCGGTCGTTCAGCTCCTCCACCAGGTGGGTGGGCACGCCATGCTTCTCCAACATCCCCATGAGGAAGTTGCTCATGCGGTTGTTGATGGCGCCCTTGCCGGAGATGGTGCCCTTCTTGAGGCCGTTGAACGCCGTGGCGTCGTCTTTATACGCCACAATGAGCTTCTCGGGATCTCCGGTGGTGTACACCTTCTTGGCCTTGCCTTCGTAGAGCTGTTCTTTCTTTTCCATTTGATATATCCTCCTTACAGGTTGAATTCTTGTTCTACCGCCTGGTTCTTCTCCAGGACCTTTTCCCGGTCGGCCGTCCGCCGGGCCGCCAGCTTGTCCGCCAGTCCGGGCTCCTCCAGGGCCAGGATCTGCACCGCCAGAATGGCCGCATTGGCCGCGCCATTCACCGCCACCGTGGCCACCGGGATCCCCGTGGGCATCTGGACTGTGGACAGCAGAGCGTCCATGCCCCCCAGCCCGCCAGAGGCCATGGGAATGCCAATCACCGGCAGGGTGGTGTTGGCCGCAGCCGCACCCGCCAGGTGGGCCGCCATGCCTGCAGCGCAAATGAGTACACCGAACCCTTGGTCCCGGGCGGAAACGCAAAATTCCTGGGCCTGGGCAGGAGTCCGGTGTGCAGAATATACGTGTACCTCATAGGGTACGCCAAAGGCGCGCAGCGTGTCCAGCGCCTTGCGCACAATGGGCAGGTCGCTGTCACTGCCCATGAGAACGCCAACTTTTTTCATAGGATACCTCCTTACAAAATGAAAAAGGGCACACTTACCGCCTACAGTAAGTGTGCCCAGACGGCCGGCAAGCAATCCAAACGCCCCGCTCCCCTGTGGTGCTCCACTTCTTCCGTCAGTCACAGGGCGTTCACTATTTTGACACATACAGTGTATCATATTCCGGCCTGGTCGTCAAATGGAAAGTGTTCCGAATCTCAGCCGCCGATTCCGGCCTTTCCTGTCCATTGTGCAAAAATCGAAACAAATATATCGATTTCCCAGCCCCGGCAAAAGCGGCCAGCGCCTACATTGACGTAGCATCTTGCTAATCTGTTCGTAGGGGCGGACCCATGTGTCCGCCCGGCAGAAACACAGCACGTATTCCTCCCATTTTCGGCGAATTCGTAATACCTATCACAGTCAGACACATATGTCCGCCGCTACTGGCATCTAATTTCAGGCAGCGCACAAGACATCATTTTTCACAATATCTATACAGCCTCACTGGACACCTCTTTCCCTGACATTCCGTCTTCGACTAGTTTCGGTGTGATTACTTCTAATGCGTACTCTGTCAAAACCACCTGGTCTATCATTGTATGGAGATGTTCAGCTAAGCCTGACTCATTCAGCAACACAATCCCATAACGATATCCAAAGTAGAACGCCTTCTTTTGAAATGGTTCTTGCCACGTCTCCCAAGCCGCACAAACAGCGGATATATGGCCTTGATTTTCGGACCCAACTTGATCCCGCAACGCATCCAGCAGCTTGTCTGCTTCTCTGTACTTCTCTTGATGTACCCTACCATCTGGTCCTCGGTATCCCGTCGATAATGTAAGAATCTCTTCCACCAAATCCCGTGAATCTGACTTTCTTGCAAAATATTGCTGAAAGCTGGTGAACATACCTCTGGAAAAATAGAACTGCAAAAGAACTTCCATAGAACTGGCAAACAGCCCGTCAGCCTTCTGCAAAATTTCTCTCTGTTCCGCAGAGAGCGCTGTTTCCAGCACCTTCATTGATGTTTCATATCCCGCACTATAGGGCTCCTCTATCGTGCCTTTTAATTCTCGTTTACAATCGTCCAAAATTGCAGCCGCAAGCGTAGGGGGAAACATTCTGTTCTTCATACGGGTCAGTTCTGTATTTATGTTCATAACAACTCCACCTTTGTTTGATTTGGCAGCACGGAAAAATCCGTCTATTGCTATCCCTAATTATAATAGCACTGGCGGGTTCCAGTCAACAGTACTATTACATAAAATAGTAGCAAAGTCAGCAAATCGAGAGGGTGGAGAGCATGAGAGAGAAAAAGACAATCAATGTGCAAATCGGAAACGAAATACGCAAAGCGCGAGAGCTCGCAGGTCTCACCCAAGAACAGTTCGGAGAAATCATGCAATTGGGTACCAAAAATGTATCTGATATTGAACGAGGTGTGGTGGGCATTTCTATTTCCACGTTAAAGCGAATTTGTGAAAGGCTACCTGTGTCCAGCGACACACTCTTATTCGGCTCAGACTCCCTCAATGATACGTCCTATCTCACAGAAAAATTAAAAGTCCTGTCGCCTCAGGAATTTACCCTGCTCCAAAACCTATTGAATGAAATTTTCCGCATTTTCGCACTCCTGCAAACCTAGGGAGGTCGCGCATTACTATTCCAAAAAATCATAGTATAGAATTGTTCCGATCGGAGCTACCATTATGTAAACTAAATGGCAAATAGTCGCTTTGAAGAGGGTGGTGCCAGAATGCGTGAAAAAAAAGATATCAACATCTACATTGGCAACGAAATCCGCATTGCAAGGGAACGCGCAGGGTTGACGCAAGAGCAGTTTGGTGAAATGGTTTCGCTGGGTACAAAAAATATTTCTGCAATTGAACGTGGAGTCACAGGCATTACCATTTCCACCCTGAAAAAAATCTGCGAGAAATTGTCAATTCCCAGCGACTCCCTTCTGTTTGGGGAGCAAGAGAAAAACGATGTTACGTATTTGGCGGAACGGCTGGAGCGGTTACCGCCAGAACAGTTTGCAGCAGTAAAAGAATTTCTAAATCAAATATTTGCCCTCTTTGCCCGATTAAACCCATAAGCCTATCTGGCAAGGAAATGATGCATTTTGCATTCCTGTTTGGCGAATTCACAGTGCCTACCACGAGCGGACCCGTGTGTCCGCCCGTGGTAGGCATTTCGAATTCGCCCAAAATGAGAGGAAACCATACAATGTTCCCGCCGGGCGGACACATGGGTCCGCCCCTACAGTCAAATACCAAGGTAGTGTACAAACGGGCTCTGCGGTGTTGCCATAGGAAATGGCCTTAGATTTCCCGCTTAGCGGAGCATTAATATGAAATCACATGTCGGATAATTCCGAACATCTTCCCTCCCGCCGTAGGGGCGGACCCGTGTGTCCGCCCGTGGTAGGCATTGCGAATTCGCCCAAAATGGGAGGAAACCATACAATGTTCCCGCCGGGCGGACACATAGGTCCGCCCCTACGGTCAAATACCAAGGTAGTGCGCAAGCGGGCTCTGCGGTGTTGCCATAGGAAATGGCCTTAGATTTCCCGCTTAGCGGAGCATTAATATGACATTACATGTCGGATAATTCCGAACATCTTCCCTCCCGCCGTAGGGGCGGACCCAATGCCAACAGGTTAAGAGGAGAACAGCCGGAAAGAGAAGCCAAGGAAAACATTTACCCTTGTAAATTGCGCTTTATTGACGATTTTTGGGCACCTGTTTCACCTTGCCGTTCTTAACCTGTTGGCATTGGGGGCGGACCCATGTGTCCGCCCGTGGTAGGCATTACGAATTCGCCCAAAATGAAAGGAAACCGTACAATATTTCCGCTAGGTGGACACATAGGTCAATGCTACAAACTTAAGGCAGCTCTACCTGTCACTGCAGAGCTGCCTTAAGTTTGTAGCATTGGTCCGCATGTCCGCCCGGCGGAGAGATGTTGCGGTTTGTGTTTGTATCGGGCGAATTCGTAACGCCACCCTCGGTCGGCGACTTTTTATGGCAATTGTTCCTAGGACTATAAATTTGGTGCAGTATCCACTATTATAAGAGGGTATCCCTATTTCATAGTAAAGGAGCAAGAAAGATGACAGAACCAATGGAACGCGAATTGGAAGAGCTGCTGTATCAGATGGGGATTTATCTGGTACAATCCGGCTACGGCATTGTGGCGGAGGCTGCGAGACTGGCGGTGGAGGAGCCAGGTCGGCTGAAAAGCCTGATGCAGGAATTCTATCCGGAGGTAGGAGCACGCTGCAATTGTGCATGGAGCTGTGTCGAGCGAAGCATTCGGGGCACAGCCACCCGGGCATGGGAGAGCAACGCAAAGCTGCTGTCCAGCATGGCGGGCAGGGAAATCACCCAACCGCCGACAGCAGGGGATTTCCTCTGCATTTTGCGCCACTGCCTGATGAAGAAGAGGGACCCTGAAGTGTAAATCGAGACCGGGCCTGCTGCGGGAAAATGGGACGGGAGCTGCGCGTTGCACCTTTGGGGATACGGGTACAGCAGATATGTGGACCTCCTTCTGTGGCCTTCGCAGCAGGCCTACGGGGAATAAGGCATTTTGGATCTGAGAATACTTTCTGATAACGCGCTGTTTCAATAGATCTATGGCCTGTCCCCTGTGACAGAGGAGAGTATCGAGGTGTTGGGCCAGAAAATGGGGGACGGCAAACGGGTATCCAAGAGGGAATGGTCTTGACTGTTCCGCCTGGCAGAAAGTGGAGGCCTGCAGAAGGCGGAAGGTGATGTGAGCGGAGCGGTCAAGACCGCTCCCTACGCGCCTCCGGTTCCCTGCCGAGTGAACGGCCAGGAGCGCCCATGTCAGGCGTTCGCCTGCGTAGGGAACGGTCTTGACCGTTCCGTCTGGCAAGAACGGAAGGTCTACAGAAGGCGGAAGGTGATACGAGCGGAGCGGTCAAGACCGCTCCCTACGTACATCCAGGTGGTTGTCTCAAATGAATCACGTCGCCCCATCGGGGAGCAATTCTGTGCGTTGCAGGAATTGCTCCCCGATGGGGCGATTTTGCATTTCACAGAGGTTTTACAAGAACATGCTTGGGAATTTTACCGGGGCAGTCTACAATGAAGCCATACCCTAAAACTTGATAACGAGCGGCAAATCGGGAAATACTACCCGTGCCGGAAAGAAAGGAAATGGATATGCGTATTTGCAAAAAAACAACCGCTCTGGTTTTGACCGGAGCCGCGATTCTGTTGGGTATGGCTGGCTGTGGGACCTCGAATCCGGGCACTGGTGCACGGGATGGGGACATCAGCATCGTTGCCCGGGAAGAGGGATCTGGAACACGGGGGGCCTTTGTGGAGATCATGGGCGTTGTGGACGCCGATGGGGTGGACGCCACCGTACAGACGGCGGAGGTGGTGAACTCCACAGCAGTGGTGACACAGACGGTGGTTGGGGATCCCGCCGCCATTGGTTATATCTCTATGGGTTCCTTGGACAGTACCGTCAAGGCCCTGGCGGTGGACGGCGTTGCGGCTACGGTAGAACATGTGAGAGACGGCTCCTATGTGGTGTCCCGTCCCTTCCACATCTGCTACCGGGAAGATGGTCTCACGGATCTGGGGAGAGACTTTATAAAGTTTATCCTGAGCGCCGAAGGCCAGGCCATCGTGGGTGAAAAATACATCGCTGTAGAGGAGGATGCCGGGGAGTACACCCCTTCCGGCATGACGGGGAACCTGTCTGTCAATGGCTCCACCTCGGTGGGGCCTGTGATGATGGAGCTGGCGGAGGCGTATAGGAGCTGGAACCCTGGCGTTACCATCGATGTGCAGCAGACCGGATCTGGAGCGGGGATTACCGCCACGTTGGAGGGTACCTGCGAAATCGGGATGAGTTCCCGGGACTTGAAAGCGGAGGAGCTGGCTCAGGGATTGACCTCTGTACAGATTGCCCTGGATGGCATTGCGGTCATCGTCAATCAGGAGAATCCGGTGACCGGTCTCACCACCCAACAGATCCGGGACATTTTCCTGGGCAACGTCACCCGCTGGTCTGAATTGGGGTAAGCCTTGCCACAGCCGTCTGTGGCGGAGCGCTGTGACAGGAAAGGAGAGGCTATGCAGAAACGATTCAGAGTTCGGTCCGTTTTCAATCGAGAGCAAGGAATGCACCTGGTGTTCCTGTTGACTGCCTGTGTGTCCATTGCGGCGGTGGTGTTGATCTGCGCGTATTTGCTGGGAAACGGCATCCCCACCATTGCAGAGATTGGACTGGGGAACTTCTTTGGGCGGGTCTGGAAGCCCAGCAAGGACCTCTATGGCATTTTCCCCATGATTGTGGGCAGCATCTATGTCACTGCCGGCGCCATTGCCATTGGGGTGCCCATTGGCCTGCTCACTGCCGTCTATCTGGCCCGCTTTTGCCCCCCGGGGCTGTATCGGGTGGTCAAACCGGCAGTGGATCTGATGGCTGGGATTCCTTCCATTGTGTATGGCTTTTTCGGCCTAGTGGTCATTGTGCCTCTGGTGCAGCAGCTCACCGGAACCTCTGGAAAGGGACTGCTGACAGCCTCGGTGCTGCTGGGAATCATGATTTTACCCACCATTGTGGGGGTGGCTGAAACCTCCATCCGGGCAGTGCCGGAGAGCTATTATGAGGGCTCCCTGGCCCTGGGCGCCACCCATGGGCGGAGCGTATTTTTTGCTCAGCTGCCGGCGGCAACCTCTGGGGTGATGTCCGGTGTGATCTTGGGCGTGGGCCGGGCCATTGGAGAGACCATGGCAGTCATTATGATTGCCGGCAACCAACCCATCATGCCACGGGGTCTCCTGGCGGGGTTGCGGACCATGACGGCCAACGTGGTCCTGGAAATGGGCTATGCCTCCGGCCTCCACCGGCGGGCCCTGATTGCCACCGGGGTGGTGCTGTTTGTGTTCATCCTCATCATCAACACCTGCTTCTCACTTCTGAAACGGAGGGATTCCAGATGAAAGCCGTGCCAAAGAAGGACGAAGGTGTGTTCCACAGGAAAGGTCGGACGGCGGCGGAGATTATGGCAACCTCCAGGCGGCAAATGATGAGCTCCTGGGTGCTGACCGCCCTGGTGCGGCTGGCGGCGGCCTTGTCGGTGCTCATTGTGGTGATTTTGATCGGATATATTCTGGTGACCGGTATACCCCATCTGCGGTGGGACCTGTTTGCCTGGGAATACACCACCCAGAATCAATCTATGATGCCAGCCCTGGTGAACACTGTCTGTATGACCTTGCTGACGTTGCTGGTGGCGGTGCCCATTGGCGTGTGTGCGGCCATTTACCTGGCGGAGTACGCCAAGCGGGGCAACCGGTTGGTGAAGCTGGTCCGGCTGACGGCCGAGACCCTGGCGGGCATTCCCTCCATTGTGTATGGCCTGTTCGGCTATGTGTTTTTTAACATTGCCTGCGGCTGGAGCTTCTCGCTGCTGGCCGGCGCTATGACTTTGGCCATGATGATTCTGCCCCTCATTCTGCGGACCACGGAGGAAGCCCTGCGATCGGTACCGGATTCCTTCCGGGAAGGGTCCTTCGGCCTGGGGGCAGGCCGACTGCGGACGGTGTTTTGTGTCATTCTGCCGCCCGCCATGCCCGGAATCCTGGCCGGCGTGGTGCTGAGCGTTGGGCGAATTGTGGGGGAGAGCGCGGCTCTGATTTTTACGGCCGGATCCGGAACGGCCAATCTGGCGTTTGGGAAAACCGGCGTTTTTTGGAAGGATCTGTTCGCCCCACTCTTTCAGTCGACCCGTACGCTGTCGGTCCACATGTATAACCTGATGACGGAAGGCCTGTATGTGAACCAGGCGCGCGCCACGGCGGTGGTGCTGCTGGGTTTGGTCATCGGGATCAATGGACTGTCTGCCCTGGTCGCCAAGCGGCTGACCCGGGGAAAGGAGGGAACATGATGAATACGGAACAAACCCCCAACCACCGTCCCATAGGGCGGGCCAAGCTGGAGGTTGAGAAACTGAACCTGTTTTACGGGGACTTCCAGGCGCTGAAGCAGATCAGCCTCCGGATCCCGGAGAAGGAGATTACGGCCTTCATTGGTCCCTCTGGCTGTGGCAAGTCCACCCTGCTGAAAACCCTGAACCGGATGAACGACCTGGTAGAGGGGTGCCGGATCGAGGGAACCGTGCGCCTGGATGGGCAGGATATTTACGGCAGTATGGATGTGAACACCCTGCGCCGCCGGGTGGGGATGGTGTTTCAAAAGCCCAACCCCTTCCCCATGAGCGTCTATGACAACATCGCCTACGGTCCCAGGACCCACGGTGTCCGGAAAAAAGCCATGCTGGACGAAATCGTGGAGCGGTCCCTGCGTCAGGCGGCCATTTGGGAGGATCTGAAGGACCGGCTCAAGAAAAGCGGCTTGGGTCTGTCCGGCGGCCAGCAGCAGCGTCTGTGCATCGCCCGGGCGCTGGCGGTGGAGCCGGAGGTGCTCCTCATGGATGAGCCCACCTCTGCCCTGGACCCCATCTCCACAGCAAAAATTGAGGACCTGGCGGCGGAGCTGAAAAAGCAATTCACCATCGTCATAGTCACCCACAATATGCAGCAGGCGGTCCGGATTTCCGACCGTACAGCCTTTTTCCTCCTGGGGGAGATGGTGGAGTTTGGGGCGACAGAATCCCTGTTTGCCATGCCCCAGGACAAGCGGACCGAGGACTACATTACCGGGAGGTTTGGATGATGCGCAACCGCTTTGACCAGCAGCTGGAACAGCTGCACGCCGATCTGATCACCATGGGGAACCTGTGTGAAACGGCCATTGCCGCGGCGGTGGATGCAGCCACCAAAGGCGATGAGGCAATGGCGAAGGCTGCTATAGCAGACGACAGCAAAATCGATGAAATGGAGCGGTCCATTGAGCACCTGTGCCTGAAGCTGCTGCTCCAGCAGCAGCCGGTGGCCCGGGACCTCCGGACCATTTCCTCCGCCCTTAAAATGATATCCGACATGGAGCGCATTGGAGATCAGGCCACAGACATTGCGGAAATTGCCCGGTTTATCCGGGGCAGGCACCAGCAGACCAATGAGACTCTGCGTACCATGGCGGAGGAAGCCATTTCCATGGTTCAAGAAGCGGTTCGGAGCTTTGTAGAGCGGGATTTGGCCTTGGCCCGGAAGGTCATAGACGACGATGACGTGGTAGACCGGCTCTTTGACGAGACCAAGACGCGGCTCATCACCTTCATCGCTCAGGATGGGGCCAATGGGGAGTATTACCTGGACCTGCTGATGATTGCCAAATACCTGGAGCGCATCGGGGACCATGCCACCAACATTGCAGAGTGGGTCCTGTTTTCCATCACAGGCCGGCACGAAAACTGAAGCTGCCACAGGCCGGTATTTACATCGGTGTGGTATCTCATGCCTCCATGGAGGGAGGACTGGAAGGGGGATCCCTTTCCAGTCTACGCTCCATGGAGGAGCTGACGGCCCAAACTGGCGGCCGGCATCCGTATCCAATGCCGGATGCGGTGGAACCGCCGATTGGGCGATATTGAAGGTACATTCAAGGCCTGCATGGGATGGGGATATGCCCAACCATGCAGGCCCGTTTCTTACCAGGTTCCGCCGACCGTGGTGAGGAAGCGGCGGAAGGTGGCCTGTCCTTCGGCGGTGTGGGGGAAGGCGCTGGCATCCTCCAGGATGTGAGAGAAGACCTTGCCGGTCTCCCGCAGAAGGATCTCTCGAGTGGTTGCGGCGGTGAAGACGTATTGTCCCTTGAGCCGGTCGATCCAGTCGGCATGTTTGGCCAGGACAGGATCGGACCGAATGTCCTTCCGCTTCAAAATGGCTTCTTCCAGACTGGCCAGCTCGGCTTTCAGCGGAGCGGGCAGCACGGCAAGCCCCATCACTTCTGTGAGCCCCGGGGCTTCCCCCAACATGTGGGGGTGTTCGGAATGGGATGCCTCCAGAGGGAGGGGTTCCGCTGTCAGGTGATGCAACAGAATCAGGTCCAGCACGAAACGGCCGTCCTGTTGACGGGCAGTGGCAGCGGCCGTGTTGCGGGGAGTGCCGCCGGCTTCGGCGGGACGGGAGCTACCATTGTCAGAATTGCCCTGCCAGGTGTTCAGGATGTGGTCAGCCAGTTCAATCAGAGGCTCTGGCTCGGCGCTTTGCAAACGCAGCACGGGCAAGGGCCAGTGGACGGCGCCCACCTCTACCTGAGGGAACGCCGGGAAAGAGAGGGTCTGCTCCACAGGGGCTCTGAAGAGGGCGAATTCACACTGGCCCCCCAGGAAGTGTTCCTGTTCCGAAGCAGGGGTGTCCGATAAGGACAATTCTGCATTGCAGGCCAGAAAATAATGAGGGAATTGCTCTACAAACTCCAGAAGTTTGGAGAAACTGGCGGTGTCAAGGGCCATGGGAGTAGGCCGGGCGGGAAAGACGGTGCAGTGTTCTTTATAGTATGGGTCTGAAGCATACCGGAGGAACCAATCCTCCCCCTGGAGTCGGAGGGGAAGGGGCCGGTCATTTTGCCGACCTACACGGCTGCAATGCTCTTCGGGGTGGAACGTCAGATCCAGAGTCCCATAAGGACTCCGGGAGGTCCAGTGCAGTTGCTTGGCGACCCGATCCCGGCGAATGTAGTTGGTATCCTGGCACACCTGGTAATACCAACTGGTAGCGGAGGCCGGGTCTTCGGCATACCGAGCCCGGAAACCGGCGAGAATCTCCCGGGGGAAGGGAGTGAGGGCCCCCATCAGTCTGCTGTCAAAGAGATCCCGGGCGGCGGCATGATCCTGGCACAGGCCTTGCCCGCAGGCGTAGTCCAGCAAACCCTTCAAGATTTCCTCCAGCGCTTCGGGCTGAGGCGCTTCTGAGGGAGGGCAGCTGTCCAGCTGGAGCAGGTCCAGAAGTTTGTTTCGCGCCACATCGTAGTCCTCCGGCTGGGTTAGCCCGCGCTTTGTGGCGTAGGAGACCAGAGCGTCTATGTAGGTAGCAATGTTCATGGTTTAACCCTCCAGAATTTCAATGCCGCCCCAAGGGCGGATGGATAAGATGTGACAGGCGCCCTGCCCCAGGGCGTCGTGGATGCCAGACTGGAAGGATTCCAATCGGTCCAGGGGGACGATGGCCAGAACCGTCCCGGCAAAGCCACCGCCGTGGACCCGGTAGGCGCCCCGGCCTGCCAGGTAATGCTCGCACAGGGCCAGGGCAATGCCCATCTCCTGGTGTGCGATGGCCCCTGCGGGGATGATGTTTTGCAGGTACATGTAAGAAGAATAGCCAGACTGCTTTACGAGCTTTAGGAATTGACCAAAATCCCCGGCCTCCAAGGCAGCCACCTGCTCCAGCACCCGCTTGTCCTCCTGATAAAAGTGGATGGCCCGCAGGACAGCCCGGTCTCCGAACAGATGGCGCAGAGTGGGGAGGGCAGCGTAGAACTCCGTTTCCGGTACCTGGCGCAGGACTTTCTTTCTAAAAAAGCCGCACAGTAGCTTCAATTCCTGGGTGATTGCGGCGTATTCCTCGGTCAAACCGGCATGGTTGGCGCCAGAGTCCACAATACACAGGGCGTGATCACAGGCAGAAAAGTCAAAGGCCACAGGGCGGACCACCGGCTTTTGAGGATCCAGGAAATCCATGGTCACTAGGCTCCCGACGGCGGAGGCCATTTGATCCATGAGACCGCAGGGTTTGCCGAAATGGACTTGCTCCGCATATTGCCCAGCCATGGCAATTTCCAGGCCAGTCCATTTCCCATCCCCAAAGAGACCATTGAGGATGGTCCCCAAAAGCACCTCAAACGCGGCAGAGGAGGACAAACCGGAGCCAGGCAGTACCGTGGAGGTCACATAGGCGTCAAACCCTCCCACGTGGCAGCCCAACTGGACAAAACGGGCCACAACGCCCCGGACCAGGGCGGCTGTGGTGTGAAGGTCCCCGGGGATGGGCTTCAGTCGCTGCAAGTCCACCACGCACAGGGGATAACCTGCGGACTGGATGCGAATTTGGTGGGAATTTTGGACCTTGACGGCGGCCACCGTATCCAGGTGGATGGCGGCAGCCAGAACATGGCCTCTTTGGTGATCGGTGTGATTACCGCCGATTTCCACCCGCCCGGGGGCAGAGAAAAATCGGTCTGGCATGGCAGCAAAGGCTGCCTGGAAGCCGGAGACCAGCTCTGCCCGGCGGCTGGGGGATAAGGTTGGAAGCTGCGTTTCATCGGTTGTCATGGAACTACCTCCAGGGGGGCACTGGCTGCCCGCAAATTTCTTCCTATTATATCTTGCATTGCCGGAAAATGGAAGCCCCTAAATAGTGGAATTTCAGCTAGAAGCGATAAAGAAAAAACAAACAAGTGTGATGGACGCAGGTAACGAGATTGCTCCAGACCTTGCCAGGTCATCCCATTCTACAACAAAGCTGCCTCTAGCTGGCCGGAAGGACCAGGGAGGCAGCTTTGTAAAATGATGGGGCTAAAATCGTCGATTTGGCTCTAAAAGCCAATTCAAGACATATTTCTGGCGAATGCCGTTGTAAGAAGCTGGTGGGTCGTGGTCCATGGTTAAAAGAATTTTGGGGTTGTGATCCACAATGGAATCCAAAGGTGTGAGCTCACGTTGTAATGTGCTTTGTTCTCGCACGGACCAAGCCACTTGGTAGTATTCTGTGTTTCCCTCATAGTCCTGAACAATAAAATCCACTTCGACATTGCCTATTTTTCCCACATATACCCGGTATCCCCGACGCAATAGCTCCAAAAAAACGACATTTTCCAGAATGTGACCGTGATCTGCATTTTGTGGACCCAGCAAGTAATAGCGTAGGCCTACATCAGAGAGATAATATTTTTCCTGCCGCTGTAAGTGTGCTTTGCCGCGAATATCAAAGCGGCTGACGCGATACATGAGCAGGCTGTCCGTGATGGCCTCCAAATAATTCTCTACAGTGTGATTGGAGATTTTGCGTCCTGCACTGGTCATGGCATCTGCAATTTTTTTTGCAGAGCAGGTGTTGCCGATGTTATCGAACAAAAAGCGGATCACACTTTTCAACATGGCTGGGTCCTGAACTTTTTTCCGTTCTACAATGTCGTTGAGAACGACGGTATTGTAAAGACCGTCCAGGTATGTGTAAATATTCCGCCGACTTTGCAGGTTTACGGTAAACGGGAAAGAGCTATTGTAGACGTAATTCCGATACAGGTCCTCCCGATTTGCTGTACTGGGAAAGGCACTGACATATTCGGCAAAGGAAAGGGGGAGCATCTTTAGCTCTACATACCGTCCAGAAAGCAGGGTAGCAAGTTCTCCAGACATGAAGTAGGCATTGGATCCTGTAATATACACGTCCGCATGTTTCTGTATGAATAAGCTATCTACTGCTTTTTCATATTGGCTCACGTGCTGGATTTCGTCCAGAAAAATGTAATTCATTTTGTCTGGCTGCATCCTAGATGTCACATACTCGTATAGTTCCCTATAATTGCATAGATTCTCATATCGGGCATCCTCAAAGTTGATTGAGATAATTTGCGATTCCGAAATGCCGCAGGAAAGAAGATGCTCGTGAAATAGATCAAATAGAGTGGACTTTCCACATCGCCGAATGCCGGTAATCACCTTAATGATCTGCTGTTCCTTCCACTCTATTAGAAAATTCAGGTAATCGGGCCTTTGGATGAGCATCAAACCGCCTCCTTTCAAGTTGGTATTAGTATACCACACTGGCACATATATTTCAACATTTTGCAGTAGGATGCAAGTTTTTGACAAAATACAGCTAGGTTTGCAGTCAATTTCTATTGGCAAAGAGCTGTGCAAGGGAAACGGGACTGCCTCCCAGGCCGTTCCGGCCGGGGGAGACAGTCCCGTGGGAATTACACTTTGGAGGTGGTGGAGCGGAGCTGCACGTCGTGGTAGCCACCCTCCACAATGGAGGTGGCGGAGACCAGAGTCAGCTTGGCGTCCCGCTGGAGGTCGGGGATAGAGATGACGCCGCAGTTGCACATGGTGCTCTTGACCTTATACAAGCTGGCTTCCACGTTGTCGTGGAGGGGGCCGGCGTAGGTGACATAGGAGTCCACGCCTTCTTCAAAGCTCAGCTTGGAGGCGCCACCCAGGTCGTAGCGTTGCCAGTTCCGGGCCCGATTGGAGCCTTCGCCCCAATATTCTTTGACATAGGAGCCGTTGATCATCAACTTGTTGGTGGGGCTTTCGTCAAACCGGGCAAAATACCGGCCCAGCATGAGGAAGTCCGCGCCCATGGCCAGGGCCAGGGTCATGTGGTAGTCGTGGACAATGCCGCCATCGGAGCAAATGGGCACGTAGATACCGGTCTTCTCAAAGTATTCATCCCGGGCGGCAGCCACTTCGATGAGGGCGGTGGCTTGTCCCCGGCCAATGCCCTTGGTCTCCCGGGTGATGCAGATGGAACCGCCGCCGATGCCGACTTTCACAAAGTCTGCCCCCGCCTCGGCCAGGAACAGGAAGCCCTCCCGGTCCACCACATTGCCGGCGCCCACCTTCACGGCGTCGCCGTATTGGCTGCGGATCCAGTCGATGGTCTTCTTCTGCCAGCAGGTAAAGCCTTCGGAGGAGTCGATGCACAGAATGTCGGCTCCGGCCTCTACCAGGGCGGGCACCCGCTGGGCGTAGTCCCGGGAGTTGATGCCGGCGCCAACCAGGTACCGTTTGTGACTGTCCAGAAGTTCCAGAGGGTTGTCCTTATGAGAGGAATAGTCCTTCCGGAAGACGAAGTACAGAAGGTGGCCCTGCTCGTCTACAATGGGTAGGGAGTTCAGCTTGTTGGCCCAGATGATGTCATTGGCTTCCTTCAGTGTGGTCTCTGCCGGGGCGGTGACCAGCTTTTCCCGGGGAGTCATAAAAGAAGAGACCTTCTCGCTGGGGTCCATGCGGGAGATCCGATAGTCCCGGCTGGTGACAATGCCCAGAAGCTTTCCGGTGGCGGTACCATCGTCGGTGACGGCCACGGTGGAGAATCCGTTCCGGTTCTTCAGATCCAGCACGTCCTGCAGGGTGGCTTCCGGCGTCAGGTTGGAAGCGGAGACCACAAAGCCAGCTTTAAAGGCTTTGACGCGGGCTACCATCGCCGCCTCGTCTTCAATGGACTGAGAGCCATAGATGAAGGAGAGGCCGCCCTCCCGGGCCAGCGCAATGGCCATGGTGTCGTTGGACACCGACTGCATGATGGCGGAGACCATGGGGATGTTCAGGCTAATGGCTGGCTCCTCCTGGCCCTTCCGGTATTTTACCAGAGGGGTCCGCAGGGATACGTTGGCAGGGATGCAATCCTCGCTGGTGTAACCGGGGATGAGAAGGTATTCGCTGAAGGTATGAGACGGTTCTGCACAGTAATGGGCCATAAGAATGCTACCTCCGAACAAGATTTTTTTCTTATTATAACGTACCGTCGGAGCCGTCGTCAAGCAGGCGATTCTCCTGTTGGCCGTTCTTATTGATATGTTTAAAGTTGCCTACCACCTCTTTCACCTGAGACAGGTAGGCGAAGGTTCCCGGATAGCGGTGTATGATGTGTTCGAACTCCACCAGCTGCCCCTTGTTGATCACGCACAGGAGGATGGAGGTAGCTGCGCCAGAGTACATGCCCCGGCCTTCTATAAGGGTGGCGCTGTGGCCAAGGCGGTGAATCAGCTCTTGGGAGATCTCATCGGGCTGTTGGGTGACAATTTCAAATTTAATGGCGGCCTTTCCATTGCGCAAAATACGGTCCGACACGGTGCTGCTGAGGAAGCAGTACAAGATGCACAGGATCACCGGCTCAATTTGATAGCCGTAGACAAAGTAGGAGATGCCTGCCACGACACAGTTCATGAGGAAGGTGAGGGTGAGAAAGTTGAATTCCGGCAGCTTGGTCTGGATAAGAGCCGCCACGTAGTCCAGCCCGCCGGTGTAGGAGCCGCCACGGATCACCACGCTGTAGCAGAAGCCGTTGATGACGCCTGCCACCAAGGGACCCAGAATGGTACTGGTACCATTTTCTGTGGCATAGGCGAACTGCTCCAGGGGGGCTTGCCCCAAAATGGCCAGGGCCAGGGAAAATGCGAGGGTAAAGGTCAGGGAACGGATGGCCAGAGGCCGGCTGACGAGCTTGAATACCAGCAGCGCCAGGGGAATGTTTATCAGCAGATTCATCATGCTGACCGGGATCCCCAGGCCATATTGCAGCATGGTACACAGACCATTGATGCCCGCCGGGGCAAACCGGTTGGGGAAGACGAAGAGCACATAAGACACCGCAGACAGGCAAGCGGTGAGGAGAATCACCCCATAGGTAAGAATCTTTTTACCAGACATCATAAAAAACGCTCCGCAAAGTCCTCGGTCGGCGTTGTGCGCCGACTTGGGAGAGAATGAACCCGTGTATTGGGTAAGGTCATAGTAGCACAGGAAGAAAAAGGGGTCAAGAGGGGTTCGGGTCTTGTGGTGGGGAGAATTGCCCCTTTGAAACGGGAAATTTTGTGAATTTTGCTCAGGAGCTGGCGGAGCCTTTCTGATACCGCTTGGTTGCTCCCCTCCCCACACATGTAATGAGCCCAATTTCCTGCATTTGCCGGGCGAGGAGGTATGCTCGGGTACGCTTGATATTTAAAAGCTCTTGCAAGTCTTCCTCGCTCATCTCGTCATATTCTTCCAAATAGTCCAAAACAGTTTTCATTTGCGGTGTGAGAAGTGGTGCGGTGCTTGCTGCTTCTGTAGGAGTGGTTTGTCTCTCTGCAGGGGCGGCATTCATATTGGGCAGAATCAATTTGAAGGTGTTGGGCGTAATTTCCATGTGTGGCTGTGCGGCGCAGTTCTGATACAGCTGATAGATTTTGCGGATGCCGGTGCCATAGGATTCAATCAGCTTCAGGCGGTGGAAAATCTCCGCCAGATTACGGTTCCGCGGTTGAGAGATTCCATTGCGAATATCCTCGGCTGACAGGCCGGGGAGTAAACCACCAATGGAGATGAACTCCATGTTTGACTCATTCACATTGATGATAATACTGCCGCTGAAGCTGTAGTCCCGGTGTACCAGTGCATTGAGCAGGGCTTCACGCAGGACGGCTTCTGGGTAATCGATCTGCTCAATGCGTTCCAGCCCCTGAAAACGGGATGTGGTACGGTTACATAGCATCAGGTAGGTATAGGTGTCCTCCAACTGCCTGAAAACAGAGCCGGAGAATTCTTTGGTATCTTTGAAGACCGTATTGGCATCATCTCCAAATACCGCCACTTTGGTGGTGTGTTGGCACTGGTCGGAGAGGATCCAGGCGAGGTTGGTATACTGATCATCGTGCAGATTCCGTAGGCCCAGTGCAAGGTATTTATCCTCGGAAAAGTCCACCTGATAGCGGGCAAAGGTTTTTGCCGCTTCTTGAAATGTCAGGTCTTGATGAATGGCGCGCATGCTTTCAAATGTGCCGCCGTCTGATTCCTGAATCATCTGGCGTATTTGCTCTGGAGAGGCCGGGACGCTGGAGGCTCCTTGCCGGATGAAGACGCCAGAAGGTTTTAAGCCTTTGCCCTTTAAATAGTAGGGTTTATAGCTTCCTTCGTTCACTTCAATGCGAATCACCTGGTGATTCTGGAGAACATAGCGAACAAACATAGTGACATCAGGCTGAATGGCGTCACGAATTCCATTGGTGATTCGGGTATAGGTATCGTCAATGTGGTCAATGCCTGTCAGATTTCCCTGGTCGTCAACTCCAATATAAATGATGCCACCGTCGGTATTGGCGAAGGCAATGACCTCTTTATATAAATCCTCCAGCATCTGGGACTTAAACTCCACCTTTTCGCTTTCGAACAGCATCGTATGAACCTCCTTCCAATGGTGCTGTCTCTATTATACTCAAAAATTCACCGGATGCAACCCGAATGGGTGAATATTCACTTTTTGTTCACTGACATGTGAATAAAAAACGGAGAGGGCCTGCGCAAACGCGCGATTCCGCGCTGCAGCAGGCCCCCGGATTGGAATGGGAGGGGTGGGTTATACGCCCAGTAACACCTTAGCGATGCCGAAATACACCAGGAGGGACAGGGCATCCACAATGGTGGTGATAAAGGGGCTGGCCATGACGGCGGGGTCAAATCCCAGGCGCTTGGCGGTGATGGGCAGGATACAGCCCACGGTTTTGGCCAGGAGCACCGTAATGGCCATGGTCAGGCAGACCACCAGAGCTACGGCGACGGTGATGCTGCTGTTGCCCATGAGCAGCCGGTCCACCAGCAGAATTTTGCCAAAGCACACGGCCGACAGCACCACGCCGCAGCATACGGCAGTCCGGATCTCTTTCCAGATCACTTGGGGCAAATCACGGAATTCCAACTCACCCAGAGAGAGGGCGCGGATGACCGTGACAGAGGACTGGGAGCCGGAGTTGCCACCGGTATCCATCAGCATGGGAATGAAGGCGGTGAGGGCCACCTGGGCAGCCAGTGCGTTTTCAAAGCCGGTGATGATCATGCCGGTGAAGGTGGCGGAGACCATCAGAAGCAAAAGCCAGGGGATGCGCTGCTTGAACAGGTCCCAGATGGTGGCGCGGCTGTAGGTCTTTTCAGAGGGGGACATACCGCCCATGATCTCAATGTCCTCAGTCGCTTCCTCCTCCATGACGTCCATGGCGTCGTCGAAGGTGACAATGCCCACCATGCGGTTTTCGTTGTCCACAACGGGGAGGGCCAGAAAATTGTATTTGGCAAACATCCGCGCCACCTCTTCCTGGTCGGTGAGGGTGGTGACGGAGATGACATGGGTTTGCATAATGTCCCGGATGGGGGTTTCGTCGTCTTCTGCCAGGAGCAGATCCTTCACGGTCACAAGGCCCAGCAGGGTCCGGTTGTCCGTGATGTAGCAGGTGTAGATGGTCTCCTTGTCCACGCCGGTGCGGCGGATGCGGAGGATGCTCTCCTCTACGGTCATAGAGGGCCGCAGGGTGACATATTCTGTGGTCATGATGGAGCCTGCGGAGTTTTCAGGGTAGCGCAGAAGCTCGTTGATGGACTTCCGGGTCTCCGGATCGGCCTGGGAGAGGATGCGGCGGACCACGTTGGCGGGCATTTCCTCCACCAGATCCACAGCGTCGTCCAGGTACAGCTCATCTACCACTTCTTTGAGCTCCCGGTCAGAGAAACCCTGAATCAGCAGCTCCTGGGCGTCCGGCTCCATTTCCACGAAGGTTTCTGCCGCCTGCTCCTTGGGCAGGAGACGAAACAGCAGCGGAATGCGGTCCGGCTCCAGCCCGTCGAAGACGCTGGCGATGTCGCTGGGGTTCATGGTCACCAAAATGTCCCGCAGGGATGGGTACTTCTTTTCGTTCAGGAGCGACGTGATCATCTTCTCCAGAATGACGGTCTGATTTTCCATGGTGTTTCCTCCTAACTTCTAGTATTTGCGCAATTAGGAAGTAAAAACACACATTGGGCCGGTGAGATTCAGGGAACGGGGACACCCAGGGCGGCAGTCTCCGGTCCAGGTTTACTTCGGCCCGCCGATGTGCCGTTACTGCCTGTGTCCATGGTGTTCCCTCCTTTGTTTGGTCAGATCTGGGGCAAAAATGCCCTGTTTCCTTAGTATAAGCTTCCAAAAGGCAGGTGTCAACGAAATTTTGGCAAAAGTTTGCCTGGCACAAAATTTTCCAGGGCCTGTTGACAAGTTGCATTGTTGGTGTTACAATGCGCTTGTTATGTTACGAAAGGAAGGAGGGATCCCTGTGGTGAAGCTGCGTGGTTCGGGATACAATTGCAATTGGGCTGCGTCTGTGGTGCGGATGTGGGGATTCCAGGGCCTTTGCCGGTGGGTGTGAGGTTGCTCTGTTTCCCGATATGGTGCTGCGGCGTGAGCATAATGGCTTTCGCCGCTTTTGTATGACTTGGATAGAAACATTTGTTTGGAATCAAAAAACGGAACTTAGGTTGACTTAGTAACATTGTTATGTTAGAATGGGCGCGTAACAATGTTCCAATTTCAAGACGCGAGAGAAAGGATGTGCTGCATGAAACGTATTTTTCGACATTTGCTGCCCTTCTGGCCCCAAATGCTAGGCGCAGCCGTGCTGATGACCATATCTGCCATCAGCCAGCTGTTACTGCCCACACTGATGAGCGGGGTCGTCAATGAAGGGGTGTATGAAAAGGACTTCACAGTCATTTTGGGCTATTGCGGTCAAATGCTGGCCATTGCACTGGTGGGGATGCTTGCGGTGATTTTGGGCCGGAAGCTCAGCGCCGCCGTGGTGGCTGGCTTCAGTGCCAACCTGCGGGGGGCGGTGTTTGGCAAGGTGATGGGCATGAGCCACCAGGCCTTTGGGAAGATGGACACCGGCGCCCTGGTGACCCGGTCTACCCAGGACGTGAATACGGTGTCCTGGGTGGCGGATATGCTTTCCGGCGGAATTATCTCCATTCCGGCCATGTTTGTGGGCGGCGTGGTTCTGGCCTACCGGGTGGATGCGGTGCTGGCTACAGTCATTTTGTGTACGGTACCCCTGGTGTGTGTTGTGGTGATGGCAGTGGGCCGGAAGGTGGCGCCCCTCTGGGAGCAGTCTGATGCGTACATCGACCGGCAGAATGAACTGATGCGCCAGCGGCTTCGGGGGCTTCGGGTGATCCGGGCCTTCCGCCGGGAACCGGATGAACAGAAAAAAATCGCCTCCGCCACAGAGGTGATGGCAGAGAACATCATTAAGGCCAATGTGTCCATGGGAATTCTGAACCCTCTGGCCAATTTCTGTATGAATGCCGCTGTTTTGATCATTCTGTATCTCAGCGCCTTGCGGATGACCTCCGGCGCCTCTGCTGCCACAGGGGGCGATGTGCTGGCTATGATCCAATATGTGGCGTACATTATGAGTGGCGTCATCAGCGCCGCCTTTGCCGTGGTGATGGTGCCCCATGCAGCCGTGGCCTGCCGACGTATCCTCCAGGTGCTGGACCTGCCCGATGATGAGCGGGAACAGGGGGCAGAGGAGACGCTGGGTGGCAATGTCACCCTGGAGCATGTGACCTTCTCCTTTGAGGAGGGGGCGGAGCCTGCCATTCGGGATGTGACCATGGAGATTTTTGCCGGTAAGCGGGTGGCCATTATCGGCAGTACCGGCAGCGGAAAGAGCACCCTGGTGCAGCTGCTGCTGGGCTTCCGGCAGCCCGGGGCCGGCCGGATTCTCTTGGATGGCCGGGACAGTCTGGAGCTGTCTGGCTCCTGCATCCGGCGGCAGATCAGCTGTGTGCTTCAGAAGACGGCGATTTATGCCGGCACCATCCGGGAGAATGTGGCCATGGGCAAACCCGGCGCAACGGATCAAGAGGTCTGGCGGGCGCTGGACATCGCCCAGATGAAGGAATATGTGGAGTCTTTGCCCGATGGACTGGAGCACAAGCTGGAGCTGTCCGGCTCCAACCTGTCCGGCGGGCAGCGGCAGCGGCTGGCCATTGCCCGGGCCCTCATCCAGGATACCCCCATTTACGTGTTTGACGACAGCTTTTCTGCCCTGGATTTCCTCACGGAGTCCCGGCTTCGGGCCCGCTTGGGGGAAGAGCTGAAAGGCAAGACCCAGATTATGGTAACCCAGCGGGTGACGACAGCCAAACACTCGGATTGTATTTTTGTCATGGATCGGGGCTGTCTGGTGGACTGGGGCCACCATGAGGAGCTGCTGCCCCGGTGCCAGGTATACCGGGAGATCTATGTCTCTCAGACAGGAGGGGATGCGGCATGAGGCGGCACAGAACGGATCAGGAAAAAAAGATGACCGGCCGGGAACGGCTGGACCTTTATAAAAAGATATTCTTCGAAGCAAGGCCCATTTGGAAGTGGCTGGCACTCAGCTGCCTGCTGTGCACCGTGATCATCATCTGCTCGGTGCTGGGTCCGAAAATTACCGGTGAACTGACCAACCAAATATGCAATTACTGGGAGGCCAAGGTCTCTGGCGGGGCGCTGTGGGATCTGGTCCGGGAGATGTTACCGGGGCTCCTGGCGCTGCTGGGGGTATACACTTTGGGCGCCGGTGTGCGGTATGGGAACATGCTCCTGATGAACCGGATGGTCAGCCGGCATTATACCTGCGCCATTCGCATTCGCATGTCCGATAAGATCCAGCGGTTGCCAGTGAAATTTGTGGACAGTACGCCGGTAGGTCAAATTTTGGAGCAAATGACCGACGACGTATCTGCCATGGGCAATTCCATTCATCAGATTGTGGACACTCTGATGCAGGGGCTGCTGCAGATTGTATTCATCGCGGCGGCGCTTCTGGCAGAGGATTGGCGGCTGGGACTGATTGTCCTGGCCACGACCCCCATTTCCATGCTGCTGTCGGTGGTCATTTCCAATGCCAGTGAGAAATACTACCGCCAGATGTTTCAAGAGGGGGCGCAGCTGTACTCCATCGTGGAAGAGGGCTACACCAATTTCTCCACCACCAAGGCCTATAATCTGGAGCAGGCCATGGTGGAGAAGCACCGGACCGTCAACCGGCGGCAGCAGAAGGTGCAGGCCCGGGCGGCCTTCATTTCCGGTCTGGTGCAGCCCATCATTGTGCTGACCAATGCCTTGACCTACATTGCCATCAACCTGGTGGGCGGCTACCTGGTGGTGAAGGGCAGCCTCCCAGTGGGGACAGTGGTGACTGTGATTTTGTTTGCCCGGCAGTTTTCTGCCCCCTTGGAGCAGATTTCCGAGGGCTTCAGCCAAATGCAGCGGACCACTGCCGCCGCTCGCCGGGTGTTCCACCTGCTGGAGCTGCCAGAGGAGGACCCCCGCCAGGGGGAGGTGCGGCCGGAGACGGTCCAGGGACGGGTGGAATTCCGCCATGTGGCCTTCTCCTATGACCCCCAGCAGCCCCTCATCCGGGACCTGAGCTTTGTGGCGGAGCCGGGGCAGACCATTGCCATTGTGGGGCCCACAGGGGCGGGAAAGACCACCATTGTAAACCTGCTCATGGGTTTCTACGACATCTCCGCGGGAGAAATCCGGATCGATGGGCGGAATCTCGCGGACATGAACCGGGACGAGGCCCGGGAGCTCTTTGCCATGGTGCTCCAGGAGACCTGGCTGTTCCGGGGCACCGTGGCGGAAAATGTAGCCTACGGCCGCCCCCAGGCCACCCGGGAGGAAATTGTGAAGGCCTGTGATGAGGCCTATTGTGACCACTTCATCCGGACGCTGCCCCAGGGCTATGACACGGTGGTGGGGGATGAATCCACCACCCTGTCCGGAGGACAGAAGCAGCTGCTCACCATTGCCCGGGCGGTCCTCACAGGACGCCGCTTGCTGATTCTGGATGAGGCAACCTCCAACGTGGACACCCGGACGGAGATTCTCATTCAGAAAGCCATGGACAAATTGATGCGGGGGCGCACTTGCTTCGTGATTGCCCACCGGTTGAGCACCATAGTCAATGCCGACCGGATTTTGGTCATCAACAACGGCGACATTGTGGAGCAGGGAACCCACCAGGAGCTTCTGGATCAGGACGGTTTTTACGCCAGCCTCTATGCCAGCCAGTATGACAAGGCGGTGTGAGCTTATGAGCTGCGCCGGCGCAGGCCCTTGGGGTAGTGGTTCTTCAGAACATCGCCGGAGCCCTTGCCCCAGCCCAGGGAGAGGCCGCCTGCGGTGACCAGCGTCCAGCCGGAGGGACCGCCTCCCCGAAGCTCTTCCCCGGCCAGGTATTGGACGGCCTCCGGGCTTGCCGGATCCAGGTCCCGGATCCGTGGAGCGTCCGAGAGCCAGAGGGCCAGGGCGTGGGCCGGCAGGAGCCGGTCTCCCCGGCACTGGCCCAGCTCCAGTCCGGGTCGCAGAACCCGGAGCCCGGTGAGATCCGGCAGCTCCTCTGGGGCCCAGAACCAGCTGGGCCCGAAGGACAGGGCCTTTCCCGCCGGGAGCGAAATGCCCAGATCCCGGGCAAAGGCATCCCAAGAGGCCGGAAGGCGATCCGGCTTGGCGATGACGGGTGTCGGGGCAGCGGGTCCCGGCGCTTTACGAAGTACGGCGGCGTAATGGCCCTCGCCCCGAAGCCGGTGGGGCCAGAGGCGGAAGGTATGCTCCAGCCCAGGTCCGGCGCTGCCGTCCCCAGGGGAGAACCAGGGGGCTTCCAAGGTTTCGATTTCAAATTCCGGGTGACGGGTCAGGAAAGCGGCCACAGCGCCCTCGTCCTCCTGAGGGGCGAAGGTGCAGGTGGAATAGACCAGACGACCACCGGGGGCCAGAAGCGCCGCGGCCGCATCCAGGATTCCCGCCTGCCGCCGCGCGCACATCTCCACCAGCTCCGGGCTCCAGTCGGCCAGAGCGGCGGCCTCCTTCCGGAACATCCCCTCCCCGGAACAGGGGGCGTCCACCAACACCCGGTGAAACCAGCCGGGAAACCGCTTGGCCAGGCGCTCTGGGGTCTCCTGGAGCACCAGGGCGTTGGAGATGGCCATGCGCTCCACATTTTGGGCCAGGATTTTGGCGCGTTTTGGGTGATACTCGTTGCACACCAGCAGCCCCTGCCCCTGCATCTTAGCCGCCAACTGGGTGGACTTGCCCCCGGGGGCGGCGCACAGATCCAGGACCCGCTGACCCGGCTCCACGCCCAGCAGCTCCGCCGGAGCCATGGCGCTGGGCTCTTGGAGATAGTACAGTCCCGCCTCGTGCCAGGGGTGCAGGCCCGGCCGCGCTTCTGGCGGGTACCAGAAGCCGTGAGCGGCCCAGGGCAAGGGGGAAATGGGAAAGGGTAGCGTGGGGAAGCGACTGGTTTTTAATGGGTTTAAGCGTAGCCCAAGGGCTCTGGGGCGGTCATAAGAGGCCAAAAACGCCTCATACTCCGGCCCCAGCTGCTGCCGGATCCGGTCTAAAAATGCTTGCGGTAGCATGTGGTTCCTCCTGTCATTTGCATGTATCTTCATTCTACCCGGAATTGGGGAAAATGGAAAGACTTTGCCGAAAAAAAGCTTGCGTTTTTGTCGGTATTTCGGTATGATGAGAATGCGTAAGCCGCTATAGCGGTAAATGAAAGAGGAGGTTCATGTCTTATGTCAGAAACGAAACCCGCCAATCGGCCCCAGGGACCAGAGAAAGGAAGCCTGCCATATTTGCAGGCACGCAACCGGACCCGCCGGATGAACTTACTGTTGATTCTGGCGTTTACGGTGATCAATGTGGCTCTAATTTTCACCGACGCAAATTCGTACTTCCTGTTCTCAGCCTTGCTGCCCTATTGGCTCTTTGGCTTCGGCTATTTACAAGGGGTTACCGTTCTTATGGTAGCTGGCGGCGCGATTTTGCTGGTGTACCTGGTAATTTTCCTGCTGTGGGATAAGCATCCTGTATTCCCAATTGCCGCGTTGGTCTTGTTTGTTTTGGACTGCGGATTTTTGGTTTGGCTTTGCTTGGGAGAACCCATTTCCCATTACATAGTGGACATTGTGTTTCACGTGGCGATGCTGTATTATTTGATTAACGGCGTTACAACGGCCTTTGCTCTGCGGAAAAAGCAAAAGGAAGAGGCTGCGCTGGAGCGGGTCAACCAGGGTCCGGAGCTGTAATTGACAAAAATTTGCAGAGGAGAAATTGTTTGAATTTAATTTGTACACGGGAGATTGTGGTAAGCTGGGAGGCTTGCGACAGATAATCTCCGCAATCCTCCCAAAAGGCATGTAAAAAATTGCTTTTGGAGGATTCCACTTATGAACCGTGAGAATAAACAGAAACAATATGAGAACGGCTATTATAAAACCCATGCTTGTCATGACACCTTCACCTGCAAGGTCTGCGACCGCCCGGTAGTGCCCACAGGGGCGGGAAGCGGCCACCGGAATCACTGCCCCAACTGCCTGTCCAGCCTCCATGTGGATGTGGAGCCTGGGGATCGGGCGTCGGACTGCGGCGGTGTGATGGATGCAGTGAGCGTATGGGTGCGAAAAGGCGGCGAATGGGCGGTGATCCATCGCTGCCGCCGGTGCGGGGAGTTCCGCTCCAACCGGGTTGCGGCAGACGATAACCCCATGAAGCTCATGAGCATTGCGATGAAGCCCCTGTGTCAGCCACCATTTCCTTTGGAGCGAATCGAGGAGTTGACTGCACAAATGGGTGGAGAGGGCCGTTTGACAAAATGAGGCAAAAGTCCTGCGCCTCCCTCCGGCTGGAGGGAGGCGCCTTGATGTATGATAGGAGCTTGGTCTGACATGGCGAGAGGAATCATTCTGTTTGGCCCGGCAGGGTCTGGGAAAACGACCCTGGGGCGGTTGGTTGCAGAGGCGTTGGGGTTTCCCCTATTTGAGCTGGACCGATATGTCTGGCGGCAGGATACGGAGCGGCCATTTACTGTGATGTACTCCACCCAGGAGAAGGCCAGCCGGTTGATGGCGGACATTTCCAGGGGGCGCCATTTTGTCATGGAGGGCTCCATGAGCAGCTTTCACGCGCCCTTTGATCCCCTGTTCGACCTGGCTGTGTACCTTCTGGCAGATACGCAGATTCGGATGGTCCGAATTCAACAGCGGGCGAAGGCGCGGTTCGGGGACAGGGTGTTACCAGGCGGGGATCTCTATGAGGGGCACCAGAAGTTCCTGGATGCGGCAGCCCGGTATGATACCGATGGCAGCCCCAACCAAAGGGCGCATCAAATGTGGGCGGAGTCTCTGCCCTGCCCAGTGCTCCAGCTGCGGGGCGAGGACAGCCCGGCGGAGAACCTGAAGCAGGTCTTGCATGCATATGAAAAAGTGGTCAGAGAGCCCCGGTGCGGCGACCACATGGAGGGACCAAGATGGAGCTGAATCTGGATTTTTTGGTGGCGGGTTACCGGACATTTACAGAACTGGGGATTCCTACGAGCCTACTCCAACTGGATTGATACCGACTGGTTTCCTGGGATTTGGCGTGCCGATACATAGGGCCTTTCTGAAAATGTATCTGGAGTGCGGACACCATTTCTCGCGAGGTGTGCCGATTCCGCCTTTGCGGGTCAACTGGCACTGGTGACGACCCTCAAAAATTTTCAAAAAAAGTTCAAAATTCCTCTTGACAGAAACCCTGGAATTTCCTATAATAATGAGGCTGTTCCGGCGGAAAACTGTTGGAGCGGCACATGGCGGCATAACTCAGCTGGTAGAGTACCCGGTTCATACCCGGTATGTCATCTGTTCGAATCAGATTGCCGCTACCAGGCCCGTTGGTCAAGTGGTTAAGACACCGCCCTTTCACGGCGGTAACATGGGTTCGAGTCCCGTACGGGTCACCACGACAAAGACCACATTTGTCTTTTGGACAAATGTGGTCTTTTTCAAACGACGTGTGCGTTTCTGCACACAGAGGTTGCTTCCCAGATGAAGCTGCCCCGCAGGGGGAAAGTCTGCGGATGTGGGGCACATCGGTTTCCACATGATCCCATTGCATGGATTGCGTGCTTTTTGGCATGGAAACGCCCCTGCCTCCAAAGGTGTTTTGAGGCAGGGGCTTCTTGCGCTGCAATCCCATGTATAGTTCCTTGCCGGGAACCACGACGCCGCAGGCTTTGTTTTTCCATATTTTAGATTGTGAGGTAGTGCAATGGAAACAAAACTTCGAACAGAAAACAAAATGGGCACCATGTCGGTGGGCAAGCTCCTGGCCAATATGGCGCTGCCTATGGTGATCTCCATGTTGGTCCAGGCGTTGTACAACGTGGTAGACAGTGTGTATGTCTCCCGGGTCAGTGAAAATGCCCTGACGGCGGTCTCCATGGCCTTCCCGATCCAAAACCTGATGATTGGCTTTTCCACCGGCGTGGGCGTTGGTATGAATTCCCTCCTGTCCAAGTGCTTGGGCAGCCGGGAATATGACCGGGGGAACCTGGCGGCGGGAAATGGCCTGGTGCTCTCTGGGATTTGCTGCCTGCTGTTCATGCTGTTTGGCGCCTTTGGTACCGGCGTATTTTTCCAGGTCCAGACGGATATTCCGGAAATTCTCACTGGCGGCGTGCAGTATTTGCGGATTTGCACCCTGTTTTCCTTTGGCATTTTTGGGGAGATTGTCTTTGAGCGACTGCTCCAGGCCACAGGCCGGACCATGTTCACCATGGTGACCCAGGGAATAGGCGCGATTTTGAACATTGTATTGGATCCCCTGTTCATTTTTGGCGGTCTGGGCATTCCCGCCATGGGAGTGGCCGGCGCGGCGGTTGCCACGGTGGTTGGCCAGATTGTGGCGTTCTGCCTGGCGATGGTGTTCCACTTCTGGAAAAATCCGGAGGTTTCCCTCACGCTTCCCACCATGCGCCTGCATGGAAGCGTCCTGAAGCCGATTTTGGCGGTGGGGGTACCGTCCATTATCATGGTGGCCATTGGCTCTGTGATGTGCTTCACCATGAATCAGATTCTGGTTGGCTTTACTTCCACGGCGGTGGCGGTGTTTGGCGCCTATTTTAAGCTGCAAAGCTTTATCTTCATGCCAATCTTCGGCCTGAACAACGCCATGGTTTCCATTGTGGCCTATAACTACGGGGCAAGAAAGCCAGACCGGATTCGCAAGACGGTGGTTCTCAGCTGTGTGGTGGCATTCTTGTTTATGCTCTGCGGGTTTGCGGTGTTCCAGTTGATGCCGGAGACGCTGTTGTCCATGTTTGCGCCTACGGCAGAGTTCCTGGCCATTGGGTGCAACGCCCTGCAGACCATCAGTTGGGCGTTTCTGGTGGCGGGCTTCTGCGTGATTCTCAGCTCCGTCTTCCAGGCGTTGGGCACGGGCCTGTATGCCACCATCGTCTCCCTGGCGCGACAGCTGCTGGTGCTGCTGCCTGCGGCGTATCTCTTGTCCCTCTCGGGCCGGCTGGAGATGGTGTGGTGGTCCTTCCCCATTGCGGAGATTGCCAGCGTGATGGTGACATCTGTGCTGATGCTCCGCATCTACCGGCAGAAGCTGCGCCCTCTGGTGGAGGAGCAGAAGGCGCTTGGTGTATAGATTCTGCGTCTCTCTTTGCAAATATTGCCATTTTTTCAGAATTTTACATAGATTTGATGAAACCTGCCGATTTGTCCTGTATAGTTAAATCGCGGATTGCAGGCGAAATCCTGCGGAAAGCAAGGAGGAGAGCGCGATGGATATATTCCATGTATTTCGCCTGCTGGGCGGCCTGGCCATGTTCCTGTTTGGCATGGACACCATGAGCAAATCGTTGCAGAAACAGGCCGGCGGTAAGCTCCAGAAAATATTGGGCGCCTTTACCGGCAACCCTCTGAAGGGATTTCTGCTTGGTATGGCGGTGACAGCCGTGATTCAAAGCTCTGGCGCCACGACGGTGATGGTGGTGGGCTTTGTCAACAGCGGTGTAATGACCTTGCGGCAGGCCATCGGTGTGATCCTGGGCTCCAACGTAGGTACCACGATTACGGCGTGGCTGCTCAGCTTGGCTGGCGTGCAGGGATCTGGCATGCTGGTGGAGATGCTGAAGCCGGCCAATTTCAGCCCCGTTTTGGCGTTTGTAGGCATCGTTTTGTACATGTTCTGTAAGTCAGAGAAGAAGAAAGGCGTCGGCACCATTTTGATTGGCTTTGGCCTTCTGATGATCGGCATGGACAACATGTCCACCGCCATGGCGCCGCTGGAGCATGAGGCCTGGTTCCTCCAGCTGTTCGCCCACTTGTCCAATCCCCTCCTTGGCGTCCTGGCCGGTGCGCTGCTGACCACGGTGATGCAGAGTTCCAGCGCCAGTGTGGGCGTCCTGCAGGCCCTCAGCAGTACGGGGGCCATCACCTTTGGCAATGCGGTGCCTATGATCATGGGTCAGAACATCGGCTCGTGTACCACGGCGCTCCTGTCCTCGGTGGGCGCCAACAAAAGCGCCCGGCGGACGGCCATGGTGCACCTCTATTTCAATGTGATTGGTTCGGTGGTATTTCTCGTCCTGTTCTATACACTCAATTCCATTTTCCACTTTTCTATGATGGGAGAGCCGGTGGATCGTGTGCGGATTGCGTTGGTTCATACGGGCTTCAATCTCGCGGCTACGGCGTTTATGCTTCCCCTGTCCGGGTTCCTGGAGAAGCTGGCAAATTGGACCATCCCCGATTCTGCAGCAGAGCAGGAGGAGGTCCAGCTGCTGGATCCCCGTCTCCTGGCGACTCCAGCGGCGGCAGTGGATCGGAGCTTCTCCACCACGGCCGACATGGCAGATTTGGGCCGGCAAGGCGTGACCCTGACCATGGCCCTAATGCACAAGTGGGACGAAAAGAAGGCGGCAGAGGTGGACCGGCTGGAGGCAGAATCCGACCGGTACGAGGACGCCATTGGTACATACCTGGTCCAGCTGTCCAGCCGGAGTATGAGCGTGGCGGACAGCCATCTGGTCAATACACTGCTACACACCATCAGTGACTTTGAGCGCATCAGCGACCATGCCCGGGACCTGACCCGGACGGCCCAGGAGATCCACCAGAAGAAGGTGGTCTTCTCCCAGCAGGCCCAAGAGGAGCTGGCGGTTCTGGAAGCAGCGCTTGGGGAACTGCTGACCATTACAGTGAACTGTTTTCGGGAAAAAGACTTGTCGGCGGCACACCAGGTGGAGCCTCTGGAGCAGGTCATTGACGATCTGGTGCGGAAGATCAAAATCCATCATGTGGCTAGGTTGAAGGACGGCAGCTGCTCCATTGAATACGGCTTTGTCCTGGAGGATCTACTCACCGGCTACGAGCGCATTGCAGACCACTGCAGCAACGTGGCGGTGGCCATGATCGAAGTGGCGGAGGGAAGCTTTGATACCCACCAGTATCTCACCGGCCTGAAAAGTGGCGGGAATGACGAATTTGACCTCTATTACAACAATTTCCGGAGCCGTTACCAGCTGAATAGCAGGAAGAAATCCTCCTGACGTCTTTATGTACAGGGTGTCTCAAATCCCATTGAGGCGCCCTGTTAGACTGCCCGGAGGTTTTTTTGTTACCAAACTAAATGACGGACCGTTGTGTCCACTTGATGGAAACACAGTGTGTTTTCCTCTCACTTTTGCGAATTTGCAATGCCTACCACGGGCGGACACACAGGTCCGCCCCTACGAGGATGTACGAACCCGGTGCATGAAGTGATTCTTCGGTATTACCATAGAATGCCCCCTCTTTCTGCTCAAAAGGGGGCATTTAAATAATGAAACACGTCGAGTAACTTTTTCCGATTCTCCCCATTCGCCGTAGGGGCGGACCCATGTGTCCGCCCGGCAGAAACACAGTACGTTTCCATCTATTTTCGGCGAATTCGTAATGCCTACTATGGGCGGACACACATGTCCACGCCTACGATGAGATACCAACGTGGTGCGTAAACCAATTTTTCGGTGTTACCGAAACCTTCTTTATCACACAAATCGCAATATTTTGTGGTTACAACGTGCTGGACTGGGCGGAAACAATCAGAGACTCGTACCGGTGGGATCCGTTAGGGCTCCTTTTGGTACGAGTCTCTGCGCAGTGCGTGGTGCATTATTCCTGAGAGAACATGTCCTTGCCGACCCCGCACAGAGGGCAGACAAAATCCTCCGGCAGGTCCGCCCAGCGGGTGCCGGGGGCGATGCCGTTGTCCGGGTCGCCGGCGGCTTCATCGTAAACATAGCCGCAAACATCACAAACGTATTTTTCCATGGTGGTTCCTCCAATTCTCGGATGGTTTTTTATGTGGTCCTGATTTCCTGGCCTGCGCCAAGGACATCCACGCTTATTGTATGCAGATCCGCACAAAAAAGCAAGAGAGTTCTTTTCCAGTTTTTGGTAGAACGGGAATAGGAAAGACGGGCTTGGTTTATGGGTTGGAGCAAGAGGGATCCAGGACGCTTTTGATCTGTACGTTTCCCAAAATCAAGCGGACGGAAGGGGAGGTGCAAAGGATGCCCATAGCGGGCAGACCGTTCCGCCAAGAGAGGGATACGTCCTTGCAGGTGATGATCATGGGACTCTCCGGCAGGGTGGTGATGTGGGAGGTATCGGCCAGGACCCCAGAACCGGCAGGTTTCCACAAGGAGGTCCCTGCCGCCAAAGCGGAAGCAGCTGCAGAAAGAACATTTCCGTGTTTATGGGGAATTTCCTGAGATGGATTTGGGCGGAAGCGCTTTCCCGGTGGGTCTGGAACGCTGCCGCTTGGTCAGCCAACTGTGGATCCGGTCATACAAAATGTCGCCCCAGTCAAAGATGCGCTGGAGGCTAAAGAATACGGTGGGGGTCATGAGGAAGACGGCAGCCAGGACGATGACCATCTCCAGATCCAGCCGTACAAACTCAAACACGGACCCCAGGAAGAAGAAGCAGAAGGCGGAGGCGGCGGCCATCAGGCCCCAGAGGACCTTCCGCTGGGTGGTGAAGGGCTTGCAGACCTGGAACAGGACCAAAAGCCCGGTGAGGCACATGAGGGAGGCGGAGACGGTGTACAGCTGGTCCGTAGGCAGGTGAAACACCAGGACAAAACCCACAGCCATGAGAACCACGATCAGATTGGTCAGCCCGCCGGGGAAGGCCTTGCGCAGAACCCCGGCCATGAACCGGCCTTTGATCCGTTCCCGGTTCCCCTCCAGGGCCAGGAAGAACGAGGGGGCGCCAATGGTGAGTCCGCTGATCATACTCAGGTGCAGGGGCGTGACCGGGTATGGGAAGGTGGCAAACATGGAGATCAGGGCCAGAAGCATAGAGAAGATGTTTTTTACCAGGAAGAGAGCTGCCGCCCTTTGAATGTTGTTGATGACCCGTCGGCCCTCACCCACCACACCCTGCATGGCGGCAAAGTCCGATTGCAGGAGCACCAGCTGGGCCACCTGGCTGGCGGCCTGGCTACCGGAGGCCATGGCAATGCCACAGTCAGCCTCCCGCAGAGCCAGAACATCGTTGACGCCGTCGCCGGTCATGGCTACGGTGTGGCCCTCCTGCTTCATGGCCCGGATCAGCTTTTTCTTGTTGTCCGGCGTGACCCGGCCAAAGACGGTACACTCCTGGGCAGCCCGGGCGAAATCTGCTTCGGTTTTCAGGGTGGAGGCGTCCACATACCGCTCGGATCCTGCGATCCCCGCCCGGCGGGCAACCTCGGAGACTGTCACCGGGTTGTCCCCGGAGATGACCCGGATGGATACCCCCTCCTGGGCAAAGAACCGGAAGGTGTCCGGGGCCGTGGCACGAATGCGGTTGGACAGGAGGACCAGTGCCATGGGACGGACCAGCTCCGGCTCCAGGGCCCGGTTTTGCTCCGGCGTCCCCCCATACTGGGCCACCAGCAGCACCCGACAGCCCAGGGCGGACCAGGGCTCTACAGACGCCTGGATCGATGCATACCGGGGCCCCAAGATGAATTCCGGAGCGCCTACGACAAAGGCGCCCTGGTCGGCAAAGACGGCGGCGGACCATTTGGTTTGGGAGTTGAATGGGATCCTGGCCTGACATGTCCAGGCAACTTCCCGGGCGAAGACCTCCGTCATGGCCCGGCCGGTGTCGTTTTCCGGCTCCACGCCGCTGTACAGGGCGGCCAGGACGGCTTCCAGGTACTCTGGCGTGTCCTGCTGGTCCAGGGGAATGAGATCCTGGACCTCCATGCCGGGCTCTGTGATGGTGCCGGTTTTGTCCACACACAGCACATCCACCCGGGCCAGCGTCTCAATGCAGTTCATGTCCTGGACCAGGACCTGCTGCTTGGCCAGCTTCATGGCGGACACAGCCATGGCCACACTGGTCAGCAGATATAGCCCCTCGGGGATCATGCCGATGAGGGCGGCCACGGTGGATTGGGTGGAGGTGCGGAAGTCCATCCCCAGCACCTGGAATTGGCGGTAGAACAGAATGCAGCCCACAGGGATCAGCGCAAAGCCCACCACTCGGATCAGCCGGTCCAGGGAGCGCATCATCTCCGACTCTGTGGCTTGGACGTTCTTCTTCGCGCCGGCGGAAAGCTTTGCGGCGTAGGCGTCGGGGCCCACCTGGGTCAGCTGAACCCGGGCCCGGCCAGAGACCACGAAGGAGCCGGACTTCAGGGAATCGCCGGGCCCCTTGATGATGGCATCGGCCTCGCCTGTGATGAGGGACTCATTCACTTGAATTTCCCCGGCGCGCACCAGGGCGTCGGCACAGATCTGGTCTCCGGCGGCCAGCTCCATGATGTCGTCCCGGACCAGCAAGCTGGGTCGGACCTCCATCCGGCGGCCCTCTCGTATGACCTTGGCCGGATGTTCTGCCACCAGCGTCAGCTTATCCACGGCCCGCTTGGAGCGGATCTCCTGGATGGTGCCAATGGCAGTGTTGGCAATGGCAATCACCAGGAACATCATGTTTTTGTAGGATCCGGCAATCACCAGCAGGACAGCCAGAATGAGAAAAATCAGGTTAAAAAAGGTGAGGGTATTTTCGCGAATGATCTGCCCCTCGGATTTGGAGGGGGACTCGCCGGGGTCATTGGACCAGCCACAGGAACGCCGCGCCTGGACCTGAGCCTGGGTGAGGCCCAGGTTGGGGTCTGCTTCCAGAACCGGGAGCGGGCGGCGGGGTGTGGATTCTGCTGCCTGTTTGCGGCGGCGAGAGGGTGATTTCTGTTTTGCCATAACAACCCGGCCCGAGGGCCTGCACTCCTTACATATTAGATTTGAGTCGAAGAGGCGCCATTCTCCAGGGATTCCCGTTCTGGGAGGCCGTTGGGCCGGTCCCACAAAAGCAGCAGGCGGCCTTGCTTCAAGGAAACCTCTGCCGGGAGGCCCAGGAAGTGATTGCTCACGCCCAGGGGAAACCCGGCGGTGAGCACGGCGTCCTCCAGGGGATATTGCAGTCCCCGGAGGGTGACGCCAGAAGCGTCCGCCCCAGAGCAGAACACCGAGAGGATGCCCCCAGCCTCCGGAGGAAATCGCAGGCGCCCCGGCGCCAGGACGGTGGCCAGATAGGTGCTGCCGACCAGATAGCCATAGGCGTTCCGGTTGGACAGATAGTGGAGAAGCTGAAAATTGGCCACGGTGTGGTCCAACCGTGGCCCGTCCAGTGCCCCATACAGGAGAAACCGGCGGTATCCGGCCTGCAGGCCGGCTTTCACTGCCAGCATGGAATCGGTGTCATCCTTCTCCACCGGGAAGCGGTCCACCTGAGGTCCCTGGGGTGTGTAGCCCAGGGAATCGAAGTCCCCTAAGATACCGGTGGGCTCCAGCCCCAGTGCTTGGAGGTGCCGCAGACCGCCGTCGGCGGCCAAAATCCAATCGTCCTGGGCAGGTCGCTCCAGCAGTCCTGCAAACGCAGCGGCGCAGAAAATATGGCAGGTTTTCACGTGGGAACCCCTCCTGAAATCAGATGAGCTGCTGTTCGTTGATCATCAGCTTAAACTGCAACCCCAGCCGCTCGGCGGCCTTCCGGCACAGGATCATGCGCTGCATAAAAATCTCAAAGTAGTCCATGACGGAGCCGTATTTGGTGTCTACCGTCAGCTTCAGCTTCACGAGCGTCCGGTCTTCGTTGATTTTCAGCTGGGACTTCTTCACGGAGTAGTTCACCCGATCGTGGATATCAAAGGTGGCGATGTCCGTGTTTCGCACCCGGCTTCGCCGCACGTCGGCTTTGTCCGCCAGGATCAGGGCGGCGGCCACTTCGTTGACAGGGACGCCGTTGCCCTCGTCGTGGTTGCCGATGGCGGTGACGATGGTGGCGATTTCGGCCGGGTCGCATCCCATGTCGTTGAGGATGCTCCAGGCCATGACGGCGCCGGACTGAGAGTGGTCCACCCGGTTGACCAGGTTGCCAATGTCGTGGAGGTACCCGGCAATTTGGGCCAGCTCCACTGTGCGGGCAGGGAACGCCAGGGTTTCCAGAATGTATTTTGCTGTTTCGGCCACGTGCATGACGTGGGCAAAGCTGTGCTCTGTGTAGCCCAAGGCAGCCAAGGACTGGTCGGCCCGGGTGATGTAGGTGCGAATGGCCTCACTCTGGGTCACTTCGTTGTAAGTCAGCAAAGGACATTTCCTCCTGAGAATTTTGTAGTTTTCTCCCACAAGTATACCACAAATCCCCAGAAGGGGAAAGGGCCGGGTGTGAAATCTTTGTTAATTCCTTCCGCGCAGGAGGGCGTACAGGGCGGCGGGGAAGAGAAACAGGCTGATCCATTGGGAGGTGGACAGCCCCAGGAGGATTCCCCGGTATGCATCGCCTCGGAAGAACTCCAGCAGAAACCGGGCGGGGGTATAGAGGACCAGATACAGGGGCAGCAAATGGGGCTTTCCCCGCCGCTGTAGCCAGGCCAGGAGCAGGAAGAGCACCAGATTCCAGGCCGCTTCCACCAGCTGCACCGGAAAGCGGACAAGCCCGTTGGCCTCAGCAACCGGACTGTATCGGTAGACAACCCCCCAGGCGGAGGGAAGCCCGTAGCAGCATCCGCCCAGGAAGCATCCAATCCGGCCGAATATATGAAAGAGGGGAATGGCTGGAGCTGCCAGGCTGGACCAAAGGCCCAGGGACCGGCTCGTCTGGCGCAGGTAGCAAGCGCCTGCCAGCAGTCCGCCCAAGAGACCGCCGTAAAACACGGAGCCGCCCCACATGGCGACCATCGCTTGAAAAAAAGATGCAAGGCCGTGAATCTGGTCCATCTGCGCAGACCATTGGGGAATGCCCACCAACCCATAAAGCAAGTGCATCCCCAAAAAGACGCCGAAGCTGGAAATGAGCAGGAGCATAATCATGTCGTCTTCGTTCTGCCCGGCCCGTTTGGCAGCCCGACAGGCGTAAATCCCGGCCACAAAAATACCGGCCAGCGCCATCAGGGGATAGATGGTGAATGTCCGGCCTAAAAAAGAAAAAGAGGGGATCATGAAAAACCTCCAAAGTCAGGATGAAAAGAAGAGGGGGTGGCGCCTGCCTCAGCCTTGAGGCAGCCCCACCCCCTGCGGTGCCGTGGCTTAGCCCAGCATACCGGTTCCTGCGATACCGACCAGGCCGGCGGCGCAAACGACACAGAGAACGCCCAGGGCGCCGATTACGGTACCGATGATGCCCAGAACAAAGCCTGCCGTGGCCAGGCCCTTCTGCTCCGGCTGTGCCAGCTTCCGGCCTTTGACACCGAACACGATGCCCAGAATGGCCAGAACAAAGGTAAAGTAGCACACCACAGGAATGAAGCTGCCGATGATGCCGAGGATGCCGCAAACCAGAGCTGCGATAGAATAGTTCTTTGCATTGTTGTTTTCCATAAGTAATCTCCCTTCTCTCTCTTGATGTTGCAGGTGTACAATCTGCAACATGATTGTACCATATTCGCTGAATTTGTCAACTGAGGACAGGCATTTTCCGGTAGCAAATGTGTAATGTATCAAATTGAGAAGGGATTGGGGGAGGCGGCCGCTGCAAAGTGAGCGCTGGGAAGGAACAACCAGGACTGACCGGAAGGTGTTCTTCCGGGACAGTCCTGGTGCATTTTACATGGAGCCTATAGGCTGGAGTAACCGTTTCCTGTGACTACCGCTTCGACCTTCACGCCCTGGCGGCACAGGGGGCAGCTTTGGGCCGGATAACTGGCATAATCCGGCAGATCCCACAGATGAAACAGGGAGTTGATGGGGGTGCCATCTGCAGCCGCGCTGGTGGCGCTGTAAATGGCAGAAACGCCGACCACCTTGCCGCCATAGTAGCGGACGCACTCCATGCTCCGGGCGATGGTAAGGCCGGTGGTCACGGAAGCCATCAAGATGAGGACATGCTTGCCTCTCAGCATAGGCTGGAGATTCTCCCGAAAGAGGAGCTGAGACTCGCTGTTGAGCTCTGGGGTGATCACATAAATGGTCTGATGGGCGTTGATGGACATGAAGCCGGCCTTGGTCAATTCTTCCGCCAAGCAGGCCCCCACCACTTGCATACCGTCTAAACAGACAATGGTATCTACAATGGTGCTGGTCACATACTGCTTGACCAGGGCCTTTGCCACGGCCTGTGCTTCGCTGAGGCGGCTCTTCTGAAAGGTCACGTCGATCAGATAATTGATGTGACTGTGACTGGTGGCAAAATGTCCTTTGGCTACCCGCAGGGCAACGTTGCTCTTTCGCACAGGAAGTTTGACAAGATTCAACATGGATGACTCCTCCGATTCCAAAAGGCGCTATGCCCAGCCTCTGCTGTGCAAAACGCCTTTTTTTCATTGTACAATATGTTTGTGTGCAAATGCAAGAGGAAGCTCCAAGTTTTTCTTCGGCATATCGACGAGATTTGCCTTCGGTTTTTGTGCAACCTGCTCAAATTCAAAATCTGCCCCATGCCCTTATGTAGCAGGATGACGGGGGATGGACCTTTATGTCCACTTTCGCGGAATTTTGTCGAAGGAACTCGAAAAAGAAATAAAGTGTTGAAATATGTATTTTTACCATTATAATCATAAAAAAGAGAAGAGGAGGGAACGCTTTGGCAGAGCTGGATGAGATACTTTATCAGCTTGGGGTTTACCCAACGCAGCGTGGCTATCAAATCACCAACATGGCTGTCACCATCGGCTGGAGGGAACCTGAAAAACTGCAAATGTTGACCAAATGGTTATATCCTGCTGTGGCCTTGAAATGTGGCTGTAGCAACGCTGCCGTGGAACGGAATTTACGTGCCACGGTCAACCGAGCCTGGGATACCAACCCCGGTCTGGTTTCACAAATTGCGAAGAGGGAGCTTGCCAGCTCCCCCACCGCTGGGGATTTTGTGTGGATGCTTTGCAGGTATCTGACCGAAAAACAGGAAGGAGCGTAATCGAGATGTACTTTTGCGGTTGAAAATCAGGGATCCTCGTGTTACTATCATACCACTGATGTTGATACAGGAGGCATCCATATGGGAAGAACCGCACCCAACGGCACCCCGGTGGTGGTGCAGACCGGCGCCAGTGTCATTGTTATCAATCCCGCTGGCGAAATTCTCATGCAGCAGCGCCAGGACGACGGCACCTGGAGTTACCCCGGCGGTCGGGTTGAAATCGACGAGACAGTGGAAGACGCCGCCCGGCGGGAGGTCTTGGAAGAATCCGGCCTTATTGTAGGCAAGCTGGAGCTTCTGGGCGTCTTCTCCGGGAAAGAGCTGAACCACGTCTATCCCAACGGCAACGAAGTCTGCGGCATTGACATTGTATACGTCAGCCGGGACTACACCGGCTCCCTCCACTGCACCGACGGAGAGTCCCTCCGCCTGGGCTTCTATCCCCCAGACCATCTTCCCCACCCCATATCGCCTATGAACGCCAAGCAAATTGCAGCCTACGTGCAGAGCATTGGAAAATAGGCAGCGGTTGTTTCCAGCCCTCGTCCAAAGGACAGGTATGCCCCCCGCCACCGGCCCAAAAGTGCAGACTGAAGGGAAGTGAAAAGCGCTATGCAAATGGAAGGACCATGGCATAGCGCTTTTCCCATATCGCATACGGATACACAAACTCGAAAAACGTCATTGACTTTGAGATATAGGCGCTTTATAATGGTAAAGATCGTTTTAACGGACTTGGCATTGGGGGGGTATGCAATTGGAAGATCAGAATTCTGGGACGGTACAGTCTGTCCTGCGGACGGAAGAAAAGTATCTCTTATCATACCCACAAGCCCTGAAACTGCAAAGCAAGCTACGTCATCTGCTGCCTGTTGACGCCTTCGGTGGCGAGAATGGGTACCGGGTCCGCAGCTTATATTTTGACTCGTTTCACAATACAGACTATCACGATAAGAGCGCCGGAACTTATCACAGGAAAAAGGTCCGTCTTCGTATTTATGATGAACGGCAAACGGATGCAAAACTGGAGCTGAAAGAAAAACATGGCGCCTTGCAGCATAAAATCAGCGTGACGATATCCAGGCAGGATGCGGAGCAGCTGTGCCAGGGAGACTATCACGTGCTACTGGAATATCAAACGCCGGATGCGATGCGCTTATATACTATAATGGCTCTGAATCTTTACCGTCCTGCGGTGATTATTGAATATGACCGCCTGGCATTTACGTATGATTTGTTTTCTACACGGATTACGTTGGATTCCAACGTTCGGTCATCTGAGCTGGTGTTGGACCTGTATCAGCCTATATTGCCGTGGGACTATGTAGTCAATCAATCTGTGATTTTAGAAGTGAAGTACAACCAGCTTCTTCCGGGCTTTCTATCGGATGTGCTGGACCATGAGAATTTGAACAAGCTGTCTGTGGGGAAATATGCCCTTGGACGGAGGATATTGGACCGATATATATAAAAAGGGGAAGAAAGTATGACCAAACAAGATATTTGGGATCTGTTCTATGGGGTAGATACAGCGATGCGTGGAAGGAACATCGTCGCGGTTCTGGTTGCGGCAATGATCATTGGCGCCGTGATCTTCATCACGTACCGGGTGACCCATCTGAGTACAGCATATTCTGCCAAAATCAATGCGACCAATGTGGCAGTTACGCTCATTACTGCGGTGATTATGCTTATGATCAGCAGCAATATCGTCATTTCTCTGGGAATGGTGGGTGCACTTTCTATCATCCGGTTCCGTACCGCAATTAAGGATCCTTGGGATACCGTATACATTTTTTGGGCAGTGGTCGAGGGACTGGCAGTGGGTTCCCAGAATTTTAAACTGTCCTTCATTGCCGTAATCTTCATTGGGATGGCGCTGATTCTCTTGAGTTGCCATACTACCCTGCTTCACCGATATTTGTTGGTGGTGCGATGTGATCCGGAAACCGAGCCACAGCAGGTTCAGACTGTAATTGCCACGCATCACAAGCATTGCAAGCTCCGGGCTGCAAACCGCTCTGCGAACTCCAGCGAATTGATCTTTGAGGTGTTTGTACGGAAAGCCTTTCAGCTTTCTCTCATTGCCAAATTGCAAGCCATGCCTGGAGTTGTTGCAGTCAATTTCTTAGAGGAAACGGGGGATACTGTGGGATGAAACACGGTATCAAGGCGAAATTGTCTGTTTTCATTGGATTTGCGGTGCTTTTGACTGCGGTGGTATTCCTCAGCGCTCAGAGAGAGGATGCCAAAGTTCTGGAGCTGATTGCTGAGGAAGGTACCCATCCCCTGATTGATTTTTTCATTGAGCGGGATGCAGGTACCGCCACGGTGTCATTGTTACTGGCGCCGGGTATTCCGCGGGAAGCTCAGATTTATTATACCCTGGATGGAAGTGACCCGGACGCAACTGATGCATGTTATGTGGAGCCTCTTGTTCTGCCGTGTGAGGATGTGGGCAGGGGAGTCACGGTTCGTGCGGTGGTCTCTTATGGCGACCAGCTGTCCTCAACTTTTACAAGGACGGTATTGCCATTGGAGAATGCCGGATTGCCTGAAGACGTGGTCATTGTAAGTATTTCAATCGATCCCGATCATCTGTATGACTATGAGACCGGAATCATGGTGGAGGGCAAGACAAAGGACGATTTTATTGCAGCAGGGGGCGACTACGACAGCTTACAGCCTTGGCAGCTGCCTGCAAATTTCAAACAGCGGGGAGAAAATTGGATCCGGGATGGATATGCAGAGTTCTATGATAGCCAAGGGAACTTATTGGGAGGACGAGATGTGGGCATTAGCATTGCTGGCGGCGCCTCCTCGTATTATGATATTAAATCTCTGAAGCTTTCTGCAAACTGGAACCGCCCCGGGGAACCTGCAGATTTTCCGGCCAGTTGGCTGTTTCCCCCGTCTGCAAAAGGGACAACGGTGCCAGCTGTCGATTCTTATAACAAAGTGATTGTGCGCAACGGTGGACAGGATCGGGATGGTACCCTGTTACTATGGAATGTGCTGTCGCCACTGGCCAAAGAATCCGGACTTACCCATGTAGCAGACGCAATACCAGCCATTGTGTATTTAAACGGAACGTATTATAGCTATATGTGTCTACAGCAACATGTAAACAGGGATTACCTTGGCAACCTCTATGGTCTGGACAAAGAACAGATCGTTGACAATGAGTTGAGTACAGAGGCGGACCTGTTAAGGATCACCGGCTTGGGCCAGCTCCTACAGCAAGACATTCGGGACCCTGCGGTCCGGGAACGGGTTGAACAGATTGTAGATGTGGACAATCTCTTTTTGTACTATGCCTTTGAGATGGTAGTGAATAACCTGGACTGGATACACAATAACTACCGGTGCTGGCGTTACACTGGGGAGAACATGGAGGGCAATGCGTTTTCCGATGGACGGTATCGTTTCATCCTCTATGATTTGGATGTTTGCTTGCGTCAGACCCCCGATCAGTTTGAGGAGTTGTTGACAGAAGGATCCTACTATTACTCGGAGCTTTTGAACTTCCTTTTGGGAGATTCCGGATACCGCGAAAAATTTGTGAACAATGTGTTGAACCTTACGAATACAACGTTAAGCCCAGAAACCTTGTGTGCACGCCTAACGGTGGAAAAAGAGAAACAGATGGTTCTGAGCCAGAATGAAAAGTTTGGTTGTTTCATTACCAAAAGCTTATCCGAAACCTCAGAAAAGGTTTACGACGAGGTATATGAAATGGCTTTCAACCGGGAACGCGCGATCCATGCGCATTTGGAGAATGATTTCTCTTGTCAAAAGGCCTATACACTGTCCATTTCAGTAGATGCCCCGGGAAGCTGTGTGCGTCTGGAAAATATGCGGCTTGCCTATGGTGACCACTATACAGGTACCTACTTTGCAGAGTGTGGCGTCACGTTACATCCGGAGATTGGACCGGATCAAGAGTTTGATCACTGGCTTGTAAATGATGTGGTCTATGACACACAGACACTCTATCTGGATGCTGCGAACATTGGGACGTCCTCGTCTGTGGAGGTCATATTGGTCACAAAGGCTTGTCGTACCGGGAAGCTGGTCATCAACGAGGTTTATTCCAAGGGGACTGCGGATTGGATTGAACTGCGGAATGTAGGTAGTGAACCGATGGACTTGTCCGGAATTTGCATTTCTGACGATCCCGGAAAACCTCGAAAATGTGCACTCCCACAGGTTACGTTAGAACCGGGAGAATTGCTGGTGTTGCTATGTAAGAACAATCTGACATTAGCCGGGCACTTGGTAAATTTCAACCTTTCAACGGGAGAATATTTGCTGCTCACCCAGGAGGATGGAACACAAATAGACGGTTTGTGCATTCCCAATTTGCCAGAAGGAACCAGCTATGGTCTGTCGGAACAGACGGGGCAGTATATTATATTGGAGTTTCCAACCAAAGGGGAGCCCAATGGTTGAGAGACAGAAGCGGCCCGAGCCCCATCACGTCCAGCGGAACAGCGAAATAAGATCAATATTTTCTTACTTCCGGTAGCCCGGTTTGGGTTACCGGAAGTACTTTTAGGATGCAAAGCACTGTAGATTCGCCACAGACTGGTGCAAGAGGCTGCATAATCTAGTTGGCGGACATATAGATCCGCTCCTGCAACGATGAGAGACCCTGGAAAGAAGTTGCCTGAGAGATTTTTGTGTTTTTAGGTGTTTCCTGGGGACAGCTCGATGGCAGCTACCAGATAGTTGCATCTCCAGTGCAGATCCCTTTGTTTTTTCTGCTTTTTTCTGCCAACACCCGGTGACAACCGGGTGTAAATTTTTCTGGAGTTTCCACATGTTTTGGCCGGTCCGGGAAATACTACCTCTGACAAACATGGTAGAAAGCGGTGGTGTCCTTGCAGACCTTTGCCTGCGGAACCAAAATCATTGCCGGGCCCGGCGCCCGGTGGAGTTTAAAAGACCAGGGGGCCAAGCGGGTCTTCCTGGTGACCGATTCCTTTTTCTCAGAGAAAGGCACAGCCCTGGAAATTGCCCAGGCACTGGGGGAAACTTACGAGATTTTCGATCAGGTGATCCCAGACCCCACGGCAGAATTGGTGGCCCGGGGCACGGCCCGGCTGAAGGCCTTTCATCCGGACCTGGTGGTGGCCCTGGGGGGCGGCAGCCCCATGGATACGGCCAAAGCCATGGTGTATTTTTCCGGCGAGCAAATTCCCCTGGCAGCCATCCCCACCACCTCCGGTTCTGGAGCGGAGGTGACGGATTTTGCCATTGTGACCCATGATGAAGTGAAGCACCCCTTGGTCAGTGAGCGCCTCCGGCCCCAATGGGCCATTCTGGACAGCGAGCTTCTGGCGGAGCTGCCCCGGAGCCTCATTGCCGATGCAGGCTTCGATGTCCTGGCCCATGCCCTGGAGGCGGTGGCCGGGCGGAATGCCAGCCCCATCACCGACGCCCTGGCCCGGGACGCCTTCCGCACGGCCTATTCCCTGCTGCCGGCATCCTACGGCGGGGATCCCTCTGTGCGGCTGGCCATTCATCAGGCGGCCACCATGGCGGCAATGGCCTTTTCTCAAGCAGGTCTTGGCATTTGTCATGCCCTGGCCCACAGTCTGGGGGGCCAGTTTCACGTCCCCCATGGGCGGCTCAATGCGATTTTGCTGCCCACCGTGGTGTCCTACAACGGGGTGGCAGCCGGGGCGGCCTATACGGCCTTAGCCAGGCAGGCAGGGCTGGGCGGTTCTGCCGAGGCCATCGCCCTGCGGAACTTGAAAAACGGATTGGTACGCCTGCGCCGGGAGCTGCGCCTGCCGGCTACCCTGGCGGAAGCCGGCGTCGCTCCCCGGGACCTCCAGCGGAATCTGGGGACCATTGTAGAGGCGGCTCTGGCAGACCCCTGCGGCAAAACCAACCCGGTGGAGCCCACCCGTGGGCTTCTGGAGGAGATTTTGAAGGAGGTTGCAGGCCGTGGGTGAGACCTTGCACTCTGTGGGTATTGATGTGGGAACTTCCACCACACAGCTGATTCTCTCCCGCCTGACAGTGGAAAACCGGGCCAATGCCTATGCGGTTCCCGATTTCACCATCGGAGACCGGGAGATCCTGTACCGGAGCCCCATTCACTTCACCCCGCTGCGGTCTGCCACTGAGTTGGATGCAGCAGGCATCCGGCAGATTGTGGCAGAGGAATACCGGCTGGCGGGGATCCAGCCCCAGCGGGTATCCACCGGCGCCATCATCATCACCGGGGAAACTGCCCGGAAGGAAAATGCCCGGGCAGTGCTGGATAGCCTGAAGGAATTTGCCGGGGAGTTTGTGGTGGCCACCGCCGGCCCGGACCTGGAGAGTGTCCTGGCCGCCAAAGGCGCAGGTGCGGAGCGATTTTCTGCACAGACCGGCAAAACGGTTCTCCACATGGACATCGGCGGCGGAACCAGCAATCTGGCCCTGGTGGAATCCGGGCATGTCACCCAGACCGGCTGCCTGAATGTGGGTGGACGGCTCATCAAAATCGCAGGGGGCGTGGTGCAGTATGTGTCCCCTGTTTTGAAGAGCCTTTGCAGCCTGACCCCTGGCCAGCGGGCCACAGAGGCGGACCTGGCGCCGGTGGTGGAGCGTCTGGTTCAGACCCTGGAGATTGCGGCAGGGTTGCGGCAGGGAGAGATTCCCCCCGACCTGCTCACCAATCGGAGCATTCCCCTGCCGCCGGGGCAGATCACCCTGTCCTTCTCTGGCGGTGTGGCGGATCTGATTCGGGAGAACGACCAGGAAGCCTTTGCCTATGGGGACATCGGCGTGCTGCTGGGCCGGGCCATTCGGCGCAGCGCCCTGTGTCAGGGCGACTATGTACTGGGGGAGGAGACCATCCGGGCTACGGTCATCGGGGCTGGTTGCCACAGCACCCAGCTCTCCGGCAGCACGGTGTTTGCCCGGGATGTGGCGTTTCCCCTGCAGAATTTGCCGGTGCTCGCCCTCACGGATCAGGAGCAGGCCCTTCCGGCCCGGCCCCTGGCAGAGCGAATCCGGCAGCTCCGGGCCCGTTGGGAGGAGGATACCCCGGCAGCCCTCTTTTTGCCCGGTCTGCAAAATCCGGGCTATGACGACCTGTGGGATCTGTCCGGCCGCCTGGCGGAAGTACTGCCCCAGCTGGGCAGCCCCGGGGTAGTGGTCACCGGGACGGACATGGCCAAGGCCCTGGGCCAGGCATTGGCCACCCGCCTGCCGGGGCCGCTCCTGTGCCTGGACGGTCTGGACCTGTCCGAAGGCAGCTTCCTGGATGTGGCCGCTCCGGTGGCGGCAGGGAGCGTATATCCGGTGGTCAAAAAGACCCTGGTTCTGGCCTGAGCAGGGACCGGCTGTTCCAGTGGAACCTGCCAACAAATCAAAAGGAAGTGAATCCATGATTTTAAAAACAAGGCTCTTGGGCACCACATACGCCTTCCGGGACGTGAAGGACGCCCTGGCCAAGGCCAACGAGGACAAAACCGGCGACCGCCTGGCGGGACTGGCGGCGGAAACGGCCCAGGAGCGGGTAGCTGCCAAAGTGGTAGTAGCCAATCTTCTCCTGTCCGATCTTCGGGAGCACCCGGCGGTCCCCTATGAGGACGACGAGGTGACCCGTATCATCCAGGACGATGTCAACGAGCCCCAATATGCCAAAATCCGCAACTGGACCGTCTCGGACCTGCGGGAGTGGATTTTGGATGAGCGTACCACCGGGGCAGACATTCGCCGCCTGAGCCGGGGACTGACCTCGGAAATGGTGGCAGCGGTGGCCAAGCTCATGAGCAACCTGGACCTCATCTACGCCGCGCAAAAGATTCGCGTCACCGCCCACTGCAACACCACCATTGGCCTGCCCGGCACCCTCTCCTGCCGTTTGCAACCCAACCACACCACCGATGATCCGGATGGCATCCTGGCCTCCACCCTGGAGGGACTCACCTTTGGCGCCGGTGACGCCGTCATTGGCCTGAACCCGGTGACGGATTCGGCCCAGCGGGTGAAGGAGGTCCTGGAACGGTTCCGGGAGGTCAAGGAGCGGTGGAACATCCCCACCCAGACCTGTGTCCTGGCCCATGTCACCACCCAGATGGCCGCTGTGGAAGCCGGGGCGCCTGCGGACCTCATTTTCCAGTCCATCGCCGGCAGTCAGAAGGGCAACGAAGCCTTTGGCTTCTCCGCCAAAACCCTGGAGGACGCCCGCGCCATGGCCCTGTCCCGGGGCACGGCGGAAGGACCCAACGTCATGTACTTTGAGACGGGCCAGGGCTCCGAGCTGTCCTCCGAGGCGCATTTTGGCACAGACCAGGTGACCATGGAAGCCCGGTGCTACGGCTTTGCCAAGCGGTTTGCGCCCTTCCTGGTGAATACTGTGGTGGGCTTCATTGGGCCGGAATATCTCTACGACGCCCGCCAGGTGACAAGGGCCGGTCTGGAGGATCATTTTATGGGCAAGCTCACCGGCATTCCCATGGGCTGCGACGCCTGCTACACCAACCATATGAAGGCGGACCAGAACGACATCGAGAACCTGGCCACCCTGCTCACCGCTGCCGGGTGCAATTACTTCATGGGCATTCCCCACGGCGACGACGTCATGCTCAATTACCAGACTACCGGCTTCCGGGAGACCGCCGCCCTGCGGGAGATCTTCGGCCTCACCGCCATTCCGCCCTTCCAGGCATGGCTGGAACACATGGGCTTTGTGGAAAACGGCCGCCTGACCCCCAAAGCGGGGGACGGCTCCGCCCTGCTGTAAGGAGGTAGCTATGAATCAAGAGGAACTGAAAACCCTGGTGGCCCAGATGCTGCGGGAGCTGGCTCCCCAGCCGGAGCCCCAGGTGAAGGGCAGCGAGTACCGGCCCACGGTATCGGAATCCAAGCCGACCCGGCAGCCCGAGGACCCCGGTCAGCTGCTGCCGGACATTTCGGAAATTGACCTGCGGGAGCAGTATCTGGTGGAACACCCTGTGGATGGTCCTGCTTACCGGCGGCTGAAGGCAAAGACCCCGGCCCGTCTGGGTGTGGGCCGGGCCGGCCCCCGCTATAAGACTCTGTCTCTTCTGCGCTTCCGGGCGGATCACGCCGCTGCGCAGGACAGCGTATTCTCTGAAATTGGCCCGGAATTTGCTCAAAAACATGGGCTGATTCCCGTCAAAACCTGCTGTGAAAGCCGGGAGCAGTACCTGACCCGGCCGGACCTGGGCCGGCGGTTTGACCAGGAGAACAGCGAAATCATCCGTAAGAGCCTTCCCCACGGGGGAAAGATCCAACTGGTGATTGGCGATGGGCTGTCCTCTGCCGCCATTTTGGCCAACGCCATGGACTGTGCCCGGGCCATTGGCCAGGGCCTCAAAACCTACGGCGTAGACCTGGGCCCCATCCTGTATGTGGAAAACGCCCGGGTGGGCGCCGGGGACTTTGTGGGAGATCTCACCGGCTGCCAGGTGGTGTGCATTTTGGTGGGAGAGCGGCCAGGCCTTGTGACGGCGGAATCCATGTCCGCGTATATCACCTATGGCCCCCACACCGGCATTTCGGAATCCAAGCGCACCGTGGTGTCCAACATCCACCGGCAGGGGACTCCCGCCGTGGAAGCAGGGGCCCACATCGCCCAGCTGCTTATGAAGATTCTGGAGGCCAAGGCCTCCGGCGTGGATCTGCTGCGAGGTGAGGTGTCGTGAGGCCGGTCATTCCTGTGGAGGTACTCTCTGTGCAGTACCTGCCCAATGCGGACCCTGCCCTGTGCCGCAGTCTGGGCGTTCAGGGCAACTGGCGGTGCCTGGGACTGCTGTCTGCCGACAGCGACGACGTCACCTATATTGCCCTGGACGAGGCCACGAAGGCCTCTACCGTCCAGGTGTCCTATGCCAGGAGCCTTTACGCCGGGGCGGCCAACGCCTCCACCCCGCTGGCCGGGGAAGTCATTGGGATTCTCTCTGGCCCCACGCCCTCGGAGGTGCGCAGTGGGATGGAGGCCGCCCTCCGGGTCCTCACCGGCGGAGAGGTGGGCTTCCGGGAGACAGAGGCTCGGGATGGAGTGGCCTATCTGGCCCACACCGTGAGTCGCACCGGGACCTTCCTGTCCCGGGAAGCGGGCATTCGGGAGGGCGAACCCCTGGCGTATCTCATTGCCCCACCGGTGGAGGCGATGACAGCCATGGACGCGGCGCTGAAAGCGGCCGATGTACGCCTGGCCAAGCTGTATGAGCCCCCCTCAGAAACCAACTTTGGCGGCGGCCTTCTCACCGGGACCCAAAGCGCCTGCCGGGCCGCCTGCGAGGCCTTTGCCGCTGCTGTAGAGGAAATCGCCGCCTGCCCCAAATAGCCCGAAGCGCTTGTACAGGCGCGGGATTGTGCCAGCCAATGGGTTGGAGCATTGTCATCAACAAGGAGGAGTTATCATGGATCAGGATTTGGCTTCCCGGCAGGAGGCCAGGGAGCTGGGAAGGCGGGCGGAGGAAGCGCAGAAAACCCTCCGCACCTTTTCTCAGGAGAAGTTGGACGCCATTGTCCAGGCGGTGAGCCGGGCATTTCTAGCCAGCGCCGGGGAACTGGGCCGCATGGCCTGCGAGGAGACGGGGTTTGGCAACCCCCAGGACAAGGAAATTAAGAACCGGTTTGCAGCCGAGCGGGTCTGGGAGGCCATTCGGGACCAGCGGACGGTGGGAATCCTCCGGGAGGATCCGGCGCAAAAGGTCTGGGATGTGGGCGTGCCGGTGGGGGTCATTGCCGCCATCGTGCCCTCCACCAATCCCACCTCCACGGTGTGCTATAAGGCTATGATTGCCCTGAAGGCCGGCTGCGCCATTGTATTCTCTCCTCATCCGGCGGCGGCGAAATGCACCCGGCGGTCGGTGGAGATTGTGGCTCAGGCGGCGGAGGCCGCCGGGTGTCCCCGGGGCGCGGTAAGCTGTCTGCAAACACCCACCATGGAGGCGGTGGACGAGCTGATGAAGTGCCCGCCTGTGCGGCTCATCCTGGCGACCGGCGGCCCCGGCATGGTGAAGGCGGCCTACTCCTCCGGCAAACCGGCCATCGGCGTGGGCGCCGGCAACGGCCCGGCCTATATCCACAAGTCGGCAGACATTCCCAAGGCGGTGGCGGATATCATCCGTTCCAAGACCTTCGACAACGGCACGGTCTGCGCCTCGGAGCAGAGCATCATTGTGGAGCGGCCCATTGCCGAGCAGGTCCGCCAGGAGGCGCTGAAGCAGGGGGCCTACTTCCTGTCTGCCGAAGAGGCGGGGAAGGTGGCTGCCATTCTCTTCCGGCCCGATGGCCGCTTGAATCCGAAGATTGTGGGCCGGAGTGCACAGAAAATCGGGGAGCTGGCAGGCATCCATGTGCCGGCAACGGCCAAGGTCCTGGTGGCCCGGGAGACCGAGGCAGGGCCCACCCGCCCCTATTCCTCGGAGAAGCTATGTCCGGTTCTGGCCTATTACGTGGAGGAGAACGAGGAAGACGTGATGCGGAAGGCCGTGGCCGTCCTGGAGTACGAGGGCGCAGGCCATAGCTTCATGATCCACGCCCGGGACGAGGCAGTCATTCGCCGCTTTGCTCTGGTGATCCCTGTGTCCCGGTTCCTGGTGAATACCCCCGGCGCACTGGGAGGCATCGGCGCTACCACCAACCTGTTCCCGGCCATGACCCTGGGCTGTGGCGCGGTGGGCGGCAGTTCTTCCTCCAACAACATTGGCCCCATGGACCTCATCAACATTCGCCGGGTGGCCTGGGGCGTCCGGGACGTGGAGGAGTCGGCCCAGGTCCACTGTACGGTCAGTGAAACGGTCATCAACGCCCTGGCGGCGGAGATTATGAAAAAATTAATGTAATAAAAGGAGACGAACATGATGTCTGATTTGAGTAATACCAACGCATTGGGAATGGTGGAGACCAAGGGCCTTGTGGGAGCCATTGAGGCGGCAGACGCCATGGTCAAGGCAGCCAACGTGCTGCTGGTAGGCAAGGAGCAGGTAGGCGGCGGTCTGGTGACCGTGATGGTCCGGGGCGATGTGGGCGCTGTGAAGGCGGCTACCGATGCCGGGGCTTCCGCTGCGGAGAAGGTGGGCGAATTGATCTCCGTCCACGTGATTCCCCGTCCCCATTCCGAGGTGGCCGCCATTTTGCCCAAGGGCCGGGAACTGCCTGGCGAGGAAGTGTAACCCATGGCCCTCTATACCGAGGCGGCAGTCCGGGCCAACCTGCGCAATCGGGAGGGACGCCGGGTGTTCTACCTGGCCTCCGGGGATCATCTGACCCCCGGAGCCCGGGACTTCCTCCGGGACAATCATATTGAGATTCTGCCCCCTGAGGCGGCCAAGCCCCAGGTGTACAAGACCCTCCAGGGGGCGGAGCTTCGGGAAAAGCCGGAGCATATGACCCACCTGGACGCCCAGGTGCTGGTGCCCAAGGATCACCCCCGGATTCGGTTCCGGGGCTGTGTGGACAGCCTGGAGGCCGATCTGCTCCTGGCCCAGCGGGAGGCCCACGACGAGGGCTACCGGGCCATTTGCAAGGACCTGGGGGATGCCCTGGAATTTGCCCGCCAGGCCCTGCGCCGGGATGTGCTGAACGAGCCTATGGAGCCCATGCGCCTGGGCGGCCTGGATCCCGCGGAGCTCCGGGCCAGGAGCCATACCCCGCAAAAATACTACAATCAGCCCCATTTCATGCCGGATCACACCCAGAGCCGAACCCTGCTCACCATCAACCGGGCCCGCACCACCACCCGGGCGGCGGAGCTGGCCTGCTACCAGGCGTTCCGGGACCTGAACGGTCTGTGTACCCGGGAGGACCTGCTCCAGGGCTTCAACCGGCTCAGCAGCTTCCTGTGGATTCTGGAGATCCGGCTGGCTTCGGGGCAGGAGAAGAAAGGGTGAGCCTATGGAGGAACAAATCAGCCGCATTGCCGCCCAGGTGGCATCCCGGCTTTTCGTAGAAGTGGAGGCCTCCGGCCGCCACGTGCATTTGACCAAGGACCAGGCCATGACCCTGTTTGGCCATGGCCTCACCCCCAAGCGGCCCCTGTCCCAGCCTGGGCAGTTCGTCTGCCAGGAGCGGGTGGAGGTGTTGGGACCCAAGGGAAGCTTCCCCAAGGTGGCGGTCCTGGGGCCGGAGCGGAAGGAGGGGCAGGTGGAAATCTCCCTCACGGACGCTGTGACCCTGGGCGTTCCGGCGCCGGTGCGCCTGTCCGGCCAGGTTCGGGAGTCTCCCGGGATCACCCTCCGGGGACCCAAGGGGGAAGTGCGCCTGCACCAGGGTGTCATTGCCGCCCGGCGGCACATTCACATGCCCCCCGATGAGGCCGCCGCCCGGGGACTCACCGATGGGCAGGTGGTACGGCTCAAGATGTTCACCAGTCGTCCCCTGATCTTTGATGATGTGGTGGTGCGGGTGGATCCCAGCTTCACCCCTCGGGTGCACATCGACTTTGACGAGGCCAATGCCTGCGCTTATCAGAGCGGAGACTTTGGGATGATCATCCGTGGATGAGGCGTTGGTTCAGGCGGTGACAGACCGGATCTGGGCCGCCTGGGGGGATGGCCGGCCGCCGGCTTTGCTCCTGGGGCGGGCTCCGGAGGAGGATCTGGGATACCGGTATGTGCAGGAGCCGCCCTACGAGGCGGTGGTGATGGGCAGCCTCACGCCGGGACAACTGCTTTGCTTCCGGGAGGAGCGGGTGCTGGAGGCCCTGCTGGGGGGCACTCCCGTGTACCTGTACACCCCGGGCCTGCCGGGAAAACAGGGGAAAAACCGGGCCCTACAGGCCCGGCTCACGGCGGCGCAGCGGGAGCTGAAGGCCTGGGGCGTGGTGTTCCTGGATGGTCCGGCCCACCGCCGCTTGGTTTCCGCCGAGGAGGCCCGGCGGCTGAAGGCCCAGGGCCGTCCGCCCACCCCCGGGGCCGTCCTCACCCCCCTGGCCCGGGAGATTTTAGAGCAGCCGTGAATTGGGCGGTGCAGCGCCAAAGGAGGTTCACCATGGAAATTGGAACAGTCACAGGCTCCGTCTGGGCCACCCGGAAGGCACGGGAACTGGGAGGGCGCACCCTCCTGGTGGTGCGCACCGGCGCAGGCAAGACGGTTGCCGCGGATTTTGTAGGGGCAGGAGCCGGAGACCGGGTCCTGCTGGTCAACGGCTCCACCGCCCGGCTCTACTGCCCGGAGTCTCCGGTGGATACGGCCATTGTGGCCATTTTGGATCAGATGGAGGTGGACCATGTCTCCACATGAAATACTCATTGCCATCATGGCGGCGTTTGCCGTGCTGGGCGCCCTGGACCGGATTTTCGGCAACCGGGTTGGGCTGGGGCCGGAGTTTGAGAACGGCATTCTCTCTCTGGGCTCTCTGGCCCTGTCTATGGTGGGAATCATCAGCCTGGCTCCGGTGCTGGCGAAGTTACTGCGGCCTGTGGTAGTGCCGGTGTACCGGGTGTTGGGCGCGGACCCGGCCATGTTTGCCGGGACCATTCTAGCCAACGATATGGGAGGCGCTCCCCTGGCCCAGGAACTGGCCGGGAGCCCTGAGGCCGCCAAGCTGGGCGGTCTTCTGGTGGGCGCCATGCTGGGAGCGACTGTGGTGTTTACCATTCCCGTTGCCCTGGGCATTCTGGATCCCGAGGACCGGCCGGCTCTGGCCAAAGGCGTACTGTCCGGCATCGTCACCATTCCCGTGGGCGTCCTGGTGGGCGGTCTCGTGGCGGGATTTCCCGTGGGGATGGTTCTGCGGAACCTCATTCCCATTGTGCTCATCGCCCTGCTCATTGCCCTGGGTCTGTGGAAGTGGGAGCGGGGGATGATCCGGGGCTTTGCCGTGTTCGGCAAGATCATCGTGGCCATCATCACCGTGGGCCTGGCGGCGGCGCTGGTGGAATCCCTCACCGGCCTGGTGCTGATCCCCGGCATGGCCCCCATCTCCGAGGGACTCACCATCGTGGGAGACATCGCCCTGGTGCTGGCGGGCGCGTTCCCCCTGGTTTGGGCCATTACCAAAGTGTTCCGGAAGCCCCTGATGAAACTGGGCGGTCTTCTGGGCATGAACGACACGGCGGCTGCCGGTCTCATCGCCAGTCTGGCCAACTCCATTGCCATGTTTGGCATGGTGAAGGACATGGACCAGCGGGGCAAGGTGATCAACGTGGCCTTTGCCGTCTCCGCCGCCTTTGTGTTTGGGGATCACCTGGGCTTCACCGCCGGGTTTGACCCGGAGATGCTGGTGCCGGTGATCCTGGGCAAGCTGGCAGGCGGCGTCACCGCAATCTTTGTGGCCATGGCCATCACAGGAGGGAAACGACATGACGAGATCCGAGCTTGAGCAGGCCGTCCGGGCCATTTTGCTGGAGCAGCTGGGCGGTCCCCAGGTGCTCCAGGTGGATCTGCCCCAGGTCCAGGTGACGGAGCAGGACCGGCTGGACACCGGCAACCCTCAGGACCGGGTCTGGACCCATGATCTCCTGACCCTGGCCCAAAGCCCCCGCCTGGGGGCGGGGCTGATGGTCATGGAAAAGACCACCTTCCCCTGGCATTTGACGTATGACGAGATTGACTATGTCATCGAGGGCCGCCTCACCGTGCACACCCAGTCCGGCCCCGTCACTGCCGGCCCCGGCCAGGTGATTTTTATCCCCAAGGGCAGCCAAATCCAGTTTTCCGCCCCGGAATTCGCCCGGTTTTTGTACGTCACCTACCCCGCCGACTGGCAAAACCAGCCGTCATAGGTGGAATTCCACCAGCACAGAACGGTCCGGACACTTCTGTAGTGCCCGGACCGTTCCGCAATTGCTTATTTCTGCGGTTCCTGTGTCTTTGCCAGTGCTTGGTGTGTTTGAGCGTCCTGCTCCCATTCCCGTTCCGCGTCGGTCATCAACAGACCCAATTCATGTTCTGTCAGCAGGATCTGCCCCCGCATCCCCTGTATCGTCCCCAGGGGCTGTACCGACTCCAGAATGGAAAGACCGAGCCGGTAGCCCAGGTAAAGTCCGTGGCGCAGGACGCCAAACTCCCGTTCGTCCCAAGCCATTTCGATGGAAATGACATGCTCCCGGGCGTCTCCGGCCAGTTCGTCTATGAGGTGTTCAAAGGTGTCGTTGGCGAGTCTGCGTTGATCACGGTATTCCCAACCGCCATCCATCCAGCTGGCGCCGAATTGGTTGGTACGGAAAAGGTCCATCATGGACAGGGGCGGGGCCTCCCGCTCATAAAACTGCTGAAAAGCGGTGCAAAGGCCACGCGCCACGGCGCACTTCCGCACAAATCCCAGGGTTTCCCGGCACAATGCCTCCGCCTGCGCCAGCTGCTCTGCTTGTCCGCTGTCCAACGATTGAGCCAGGGCTTGGATCCCTGCCCGGTACGCTTCCTCGCTCTCATTGGCGGGATCCTCTTGGAAATATGCCTCCAGAAATAGCTCCGGTGGGCAGGTGTTCCAAATTTGTTGGGTGATGAGGGAAATTTGATTTTTGATGTGCATGCCGTACTCCCACTAGACTGTATTTTGAGTGGCAAACGAAGCGTTGAGCAAGTCTCCGGCGCGTATGTGAAGGGCGTCCGCAATGTTGAATAAAATCTCCACTGAAAATGACTGGATAATGTTGGGCGCCTCTATGGAACTGAGATGGGAGCGGCTGATCCGGGCTTTTTCTGCCAATGTTTCTTGGGACATCCCTTGCATTTTGCGAAGAGCTGCAATGGTCAGACCAAGCTCAATTAAACGGTCCCGGTGACAAAACTCCACGTCTCTGCTCATTGCCGCCTTCCTGCTCCTTACTTGTAGATGCAGTCTATTATACGTCTGTTTGCGCCCTTTTTCAGCACGATATTTTGAGCTATTGCCTAATATCTTGAGCAGATGTGTTTCAGCATGATTTGGATATAGAAAACCGACTGTGAATTTGGAGCAAATTTGCCTGGAGATATCTCGATGGGATTTGATCAGAGACCGCAGTAGGATGCGTAGGGAACGGCCTTGGCCGTTCCGCCCGCAGGCACCCGGTCTACCAAAGATTCCCCGCTCTTGAAGCATTTTCCCGAAGGCCGTAGGGGCGGACCCATGTGTCCGCCCGTTGTGGGCAGTTGGAATTGGTGATATGTAAGTGAAGGAGGAGGTATTTCGGGGTATTGCGAATTCGCCCGAGAGGGATGAAGGCGGAAGTTGTCCCTGCCGGGCGGACACATAGGTCCGCCCCTACGGGGGGCATTCGGTTGTGCGGATTTCATTGGGGTGTTGCGAAAGGTAGCGTGGGTTTGGCGGGAGACCGTAATGGGCTATATCTGGACGATTTTGACCGTTCTGCCCTAAAGGCAGCCGGGTTACCAAAGATCTCCCGTTTCCGTACCATTTCCCCGAAGACCGTAGGGGCGGACCTATGTTGTCAAGGCCGGATTGTTTACAGAATGTTCGGGAT